>Ga0209386_1000280_pt1 | contig 26453 bp, 18 predicted proteins | sample NGEPertwo_FD_184510 | JGI IMG/M metagenome (GOLD analysis project Ga0209386, IMG submission 184510) | Arctic peat soil microbial communities from the Barrow Environmental Observatory site, Barrow, Alaska, USA - NGEE Permafrost154B-two... | ecosystem: Environmental > Terrestrial > Soil > Wetlands...
AAATGGCGGTAAAGGTTGTAACTGAGCCTTTTCTGAATTGTTCAGCAAGCCCTAAATTAATTATTTAAACAAGCTGTGCCCTGCTCTGTTTGGTTTGCGGTTTGTCAAACTGACTCAGAACGGGGCATCATTTGTTTTACAATATAATCAATTTCACAAAACAGAAGTAAGGTGGGAGGTAAAAGATGGAAATACAAACCGGCAGGTACAGGCATTACAAGGGCAAGGAATATCAGGTCATCGGAATAGCCAGAAACAGCGAAACATTAGAAGAAATGGTTGTCTATAAACAGCTTTATGACGATTTTGGCTTGTGGGTAAGGCCTGCAACCATGTGGAATGAAACTGTCATGGTAGATGGAGAAGAATATAAAAGATTTGAATTTGTCGTATAATTAGTTCGAAATCTGTTGGAAATCCATTTGAAATCCATTCACATCTAAATGTTAATAAATGTTTGCTGAATGTTTGATGAATTTACGCTGAATTTTCTAAAAATATTTGCGGAAAAACTGTCACCAGTACCTGAATAAGGGGGGTTAATTTGTATACAATTAAATATTTAGGTAAGCCGGTTCTTCTTCGGGAATTGATTGATACTGATGGATTATCTGAGGCTGAAATACTTGGCCCGGAAATTCTGGAAAAGGTGAAGAAGTTTTATACGAAAAGCAGTAAAAAGATTACAAAAGAACGGTCTGAATATTATCAGGCATACCTGAAAATAAAACCGAAATCCGTTGAAATTGTTAAAGTGGGAGGGCGCTGGGGCAGTTGCACTTCTGAAAAACACATCACCTATAACTTTATGATTTCTTCATTACCCATAGAACTTATAGATTACATAGTTGTTCATGAACTGTGCCATCTATATCATATGAACCATGACCGATCTTTTTGGCGGAAGGTTGGAAGCATTCTTCCTGATTACAAGAAAAGGCAGGAAGCATTACATAAAATTGGAGGAGAAGAATGAAAACAGCATTCATTATGAACGGAATAACCTGCATAGAAGAATCTGGGCTTACTATTTTAGAGGTGGCAATCAGAAACGGGATTGAAATTCCAAATCTTTGCTATGACAAAAATATTGAATCCCATGGAGATTGTGGCATGTGCATGGTTGAACTGAAAGGTTCAGAGGAGTTGATGAAGGCCTGTTCAACAGTAATACAAGACGGGTGCAGAGAGTTCGAAAGGCTGTAGAACCAAAGGGGGAATCAAGGGAAGACTGGTAGATATTAGCTGGTATTATGAATAGAATCGGATATCGATGCACCTGCACCAGCGCCCTGGATATCTATGACGAAATGCGGGCGTTGACCCCCAAGCTACAAAGGCATTACTTATGAGAGAATGGAGAAGGAAGGGCTATGCTGGCCATGCCCTGCGGAAGACCACCCTGGGACCCCTGTATTGCATATGGAGGGCCCCGCAATAGGGAAAGGTGTACTTGTCTCGGTTGAGCATAATCCTTCGGCAGAAACGCTGGATCCCACGAGCAAAATCCCAGGGTTCAAACAGACAGGGATCAATATAAGCCCAATATAAGCATCCGACATTGGGCTTTAAGCCCATTCTAGGATGCCTATATTGGGCTTAAAGCCTGTTTATTCGGGTCCGAAAGGGCTCAACAGATTGAAATCCCAATAGAAAACACCTGTGGATTGTTATCCACAGGTGTTTTCTATTGTTTGTGGGTTTGTTGTTGTTTGTGGGTTTGTTGCTGTTTGTGGGTTTGTTGCTGTTTGTGGGTATATTGTTATCCATAGGTGTTTTGTGGTAAAATAGCTTACAAGAAGGAGCTAAAAGAGAGTTTGCTTAGAGAGTTTGCTTAGAGAGTTTGCTTAGAGAGTTTGCTTAGAGAGTTTGCTTAGAGAGTTTGCTTAGAGTTAATTAAATACTTATTTCTTTGAGAGGAGGGAAAACAAATGTTTAATGTGATTTACGTATTACCTGTCGTAATTATTCTTTGTGTGGTTTTATTTGTTATGGGGATTCGGATTGTCCGGCCGACCCATCGGGGACTGATTGAAACATTCGGCAAATACACCAAGTTTGCCTTGCCTGGTTTTCACTGGATTATACCGGTTGTCCAAAGGCTTTACCAGGTAAATACAACAGAGCAGATGGTCAATGCTGAGCCGCAGGTTATTATCACTAATGACAATTTGAATGCAACCGTAGATGCTCAGGTGTATTTTAAGATCAATACGGATGAGCAGAATGTCAAGAACTCAACATATAATGTAAATAATTATCAGGTACAGATTGTAGCATTGGCACGAACGACGTTACGTAATATCATTGGCACATTGTCTTTGAGATCTGCCAACAGTGAGAGAGGCAGAATCAACAATGACTTGCTTGCGACTCTGAAAAACGAAACACAAAGTTGGGGCATTGATATCATGAGGACTGAGCTGAAAGAGATCGATCCACCGAAAGATGTCCAGGAAACTATGAATAAAGTTGTAAAAGCTGAAAATGAAAAGATTGCAGCAATCGATTTCGCCACCGCAGCTGAAACGACTGCAGACGGGATTAAGCGAGCTGAAATCAAGAAAGCGGAAGGAATCAAGCAGGCTAAAATCCTGGCGGCCGAAGGCGAAGCGCAGGCCATCAAGCTGGTGAACGAAGCTGCAGATATGTATTTTGTAGGTAATGCTCAGCTTTTGAGGAAGCTTGAGACAGTTGAAACCTCATTAAAAAACAATGCCAAGATTGTTGTACCTGCAGACTCGGAGCTGGTCAATGTAATCGGTGAGCTGGCAGGGGTTCTTCCGCTGCCGTCTAAAAGTGCAGGGCCGGAAAAAAGCAGTAGTCTAAAGGGAATCTAATCACAACCTGGCACCCGCCGAATTCAAAAACGCCTGTGGATAACTTTCCACAGGCGTTTTCTGTTGAAATTTCAGCGTATCTGCACGTTTATACGGGTTTAAAGCCCAATATAAGCATCCTAGACTGGGCTTGAAGCCCATTCTAGGATGCTTATATTGGGCTTGATATAACCATATTCTGTGATATAATAAAAATAAAAAGGAGATGATATTTATGATTACGAACATTATCTCCAAAGAGGAAGCGTCTCTTTTCAGGGAAGGCAGATTTTATAACAGCTACTCAAAATTCGGTGCGCACCTTTCAAAAGATTCAAAAAATGAAGGCATTTATTTTACGTTATGGGCACCAAATGCCGTAGCGGTTTCAGTTGAAGGCGATTTTAACGACTGGGATGGCACTGCAGATTATATGGAAATGCTGACTGGTGGAATCTGGACAATATTTATCCCTAAAGCGAAAAAGGGCGACGCATATAAATACTTAATAAAGACAAAAAAAGGGGAGCTCCTTCACAAGGGGGATCCCTTTGCTTTTTTTTCTGAGGTCAAACCAAAGACGGCTTCCATCGTATTTGACTTAGATCAATATGAATGGAAGGATAAAAATTATCAAAAGAATCCTGAGAGAAAGAATCACTTGAAAAACCCAATGAACATTTATGAAGTGAATTTAACCTCCTGGAAAAAAAATCCGGATGGCTCCTGCTATACCTATGGTCAGTTAAAAGAAGAATTGATACCCTACGTTCTTGAGATGGGGTATACACATATTGAATTAATGCCATTGACAGAACATCCTTTCGACGGTTCCTGGGGTTATCAGGCTACAGGATATTACAGTGCCACCTCAAGATTTGGAAATCCAGATGAACTGAGAGATTTTATTGATGCCTGTCACAGCGTTGAAATTGGTGTAATTATGGACTGGGTCCCAGGACATTTCTGTATGGATGCACATGGCCTTGGGCAATTTGACGGCACCCCTCTTTATGAAGCAGAAATTCATAAACACTGGGGGACCTATAAGACAAATTTCAAAAAAAATGAAGTGTTTAATTTTTTCTTGTCCAACGGCATATTCTGGATAGAGCAATTCCATTTTGACGGAATCAGAATGGACGGGGTGACAAGCATGCTTTATCTAAACTTTGACAGCGAACATGATGTCTTCAAGAAAAATATTTATGGCGGAAGAGAAAATATTGAAGCCATTGAATTCATAAGAAAGGTAAACAGTCTGATCCTTGAGAAATTCCCTAATGCAATGATGATAGCTGAAGAATCCACTGCCTGGGCAAATGTCACTAAACCACCCTATGACGGGGGTCTTGGTTTCAATTATAAATGGAATATGGGCTGGATGAATGATACGCTGAAGTATATTGAATTGCCTTTTGACGAGAGAACAAACAATCATCACTTACTCACCTTTTCATTAGCCTATGCATTTTCCGAAAATTTTATTTTGCCAATATCCCACGATGAAGTGGTCCATGGGAAAAAATCATTGATTGATAAAATGTATGGAGATAATTACAACAAATTCTCAGGGGACCGCAGCCTGGCTATTTACCAGATTACCCAGCCTGGGAAAAAATTGAACTTTATGGGAAATGAATTCGCACAGTATATAGAATGGAAATATGAAGAAGGTTTGGAATGGTTTATGCTGGATTATCCACTTCATAGGCAGTTTCAGGAATTTACTAAAAAATTGAATTGGATTTATAGAGAAAATAAGGCTTTGTATGAAAATGATACAAGTCTCAACAGTTTTGACTGGCTGGATGTGAACAATGCAAATCAATCCGTGCTTGTTTATCAAAGAAAAGTGAAGGGGAATACGCTTGTAGTGGTTATTAATTTTAAATCGGAAGGGTATCCAGACTACAGACTGCCTATATCTAAAAAAGGAAATTACACGGAACTGATTAATTCGGATAGCGTAGAGTACGGCGGTAATGGGTATTTTATAAATGAGAACGTTAAAACCGAGGCATTTCCCTATAATGGGAAGAAATATTCGATGAGAATAAAATTACCACCTTTATCGGGAGTGATTTTCAAACTGGTGGAATAAAATGAAAAATATGAGGTGTGAATATGGGAAGTTTATTTAAATCCAAACGGGAATTTATAGCTGCTTTTAAAGAAAAGTATGAGGAATTAGAGGGAAGAGAGTTCCCTGAAAAAGCAGACGTCGCCATAAGCTATGTCACATTGCTGAGGTTATTGAGAGAAAAAATAAATGTCAGCTGGATTGAAACGGGGAAAAAGTACGCGAAGTATAACGAAAGACAGATCTACTATTTTTCTATGGAGTTTTTAATCGGAAGACTGTTAAAGTATTATCTGGTGAATCTCGACATTCAGGATATTGTTGAATCAGGCCTGGAAGAAATGGGCATTAATTATGAGGAAGTGCTTGAGCAGGAAGCGGACCCGGGAACCGGGAACGGGGGCTTGGGAAGGCTTGCGGCCTGTTTGCTGGACAGTATGGCACATATGGGTATGGCGGGTCACGGCAATGGCATGAGGTACAGGTTTGGCTTGTTCAATCAGAAGATTGTTAACGGCTATCAGATGGAGCTCCCTGATAACTGGCTTAAAAACGGCTATCCATGGGAACGCTGTAAAAGAGAAAAAGCTGTTACAGTTAAATTCAATGGAGATATAGTTTATTCTGAGAAAAACGGAATCCCGAAATTTACACTGGAAAACTATCAACCAGTCCTTGCAGTTCCTTATGATATTCCTATTATAGGGATGAAGGACACTTTAAACATAAATAATTTAAGACTCTGGAGTGCAGAACCTGTTGAAGAAGAAATGGATATGACATCTTTTAATACAGGAAATTTTGCCAAGGCCATGCAATATCGATCAGAGGTGGAAGCCATCTCATACATTCTGTACCCTGATGACCGATATCCGTCTGGAAGGGAATTGAGACTGAAACAGGAGTACTTGATTGTTTCTGCAGGGATTCAATCCATTATCAAATATCAGAAAAAAAACGGACTGCGCATTCAGAATTTAAGCCGTAAGGTTGGATTGCACATAAATGACACACACCCTGCATTATGTGTTCCGGAACTAATGAGAATCCTTTTGGATGAAGAAAACTTGAGCTGGGATCAGGCATGGGTTATTACAAGAAATACAATATCCTATACAAATCATACGATTCTCCCAGAGGCGCTGGAAAAATGGCCAGTCGGGTTAGTTCAATCCCTGCTTCCAAGGGTTTATCAGATAATTGAAGAAATAGACAGAAGATACAGAGAAGAGATTTATATGCATTTCGCTGGGAGAGCTGAAATGCTGCTTGATAAAACAACGATTGTTTGTGATGGATATGTTCATATGGCAAACCTTGCCATTATTGGCAGTTATTCAGTAAACGGCGTCGCGTGGCTTCACACGAAGATACTGAAGGAAAATATTTTTCCTGAATTTAACAAGATTTACCCGGAAAAATTCAATAACAAAACCAACGGTGTCAGTCATCGGAGATTCCTTTTTAGTGCAAATCCAACTCTTTCAAACCTGATTACAAGTAGAATAGGAGAAGACTGGAGAGAAAAAGCGTCTGACCTTGAAAGTTTAAGAAAATTTGGAGACGACAAGGAATTTCTGGCACAGATTAACAGTACAAAACTTGAAAACAAGAAGGCACTTGCAAAATATATTGAAAAGAGTACCGGCATCATCGTTAACCCTGAATCCATTTTTGACATACAGGTAAAAAGAATTCATGCCTATAAAAGGCAGCTGCTTTCAGCACTTAAAATAATGGATTTATATAATAGAATAAAAGATAATCCGGATCTGGACGTTCCAGCCTGCACCTTTATCTTCGCCGGGAAATCAGCTCCAGGCTACTTTTATGCAAAGGCAACGATAAAACTCATAAACATGCTGGCTGATAAGATTAATAATGATAATGAAATCAATGACAAAATTAAGGTGGTATTTCTGGAAAATTTCAATGTGACCCTGGGTGAAATAATTTATCCGGCGGCAGAAATCAGCGAGCAAATTTCAACAGCAAGTCAAGAGGCTTCAGGTACAGGTAATATGAAATTTATGTTTAATGGAGCTATTACCTTAGGTACACTTGATGGGGCAAATGTCGAAATACTCGACGCTGCAGGCCCTGAAAACATCAGGATATTTGGTATTACCGCAGAAGAAGTGATGGAAATGCAGAAAAGATGCGATTATTTATCTAAAGCTGAATGTGAAACCAATCCAAGATTGAAGAAAGTGCTGAATCAATTAATTGACGGGTCCTTAGGATCGGACACAGGCGAATTACAAATGATTTATGATTCTCTAGTAAATAATAATGACACCTTTTTTGTATTAAACGATTTTCAATCCTATATGGATGCTTTTGACGAGCTTTGCCAGGTTTACAAGGACAGATTGAGATGGGCTAAAATGGGATTGAACAATATAGCCAGTGCAGGGTATTTCACCAGTGACAGGACCATCAGGGATTATGCGAATGATATTTGGATGATTAGACATATGTAACTGGTAAGATATTTATATACAATTCGGGAAGCATTTTTATTGGTAGGCAGAGATAATAGGAGGTGTATTTGTGAAAAGAAAAGAATGTGTTGCAATGCTGCTTGTTGGCGGACAGGGAAGCAGATTGAAATGTCTGACGGCAAACATCGCAAAGCCGGGGCTGGTATTTGGAAGCAAATACAGAATTGTAGACTTTTGCCTGAGCAACTGCATCAATTCAGGCATAGATACGGTCGGCATGCTGACTCAGTACAAACCATTTCTGCTGAATTCCTATGTTGGGCTGGGATCAGCATGGGATCTGGATATTGATAAAGGCGGACTGCATATATTGCCACCTTATCAGGGGCCACAGGGAGGGACCTGGTACAAAGGGACAGCAAATTCAATTTATCAGAACTTTAACTTTATAGATCAGTATAACCCCAAGTATGTCCTTATTCTTTCAGGAGACCATGTTTATAAAATGGATTATAATAAAATGCTCCAGGAGCACATAGACAAAAATTCTGATGTGACGATTGCAGTTCTTGATGTTCCGTATGAAGAGGCTTCAAGATTTGGCATTATGTCGGTTGATGAGGAAGACAAAATCACAAAATTTATAGAAAAACCGAAAATACCTGAAAGCACCCTGGCATCTATGGGAATCTATATATTCTCATGGGATGTATTAAGAGATGCGCTGATTGTTGATGAGTCAAATCCATATTCAGAGAATGATTTTGGAAAGAACGTTATCCCAAGTCTGCTGATGGATAATAAAAGAATGTATGCATATAGATTTGAAGGTTACTGGAAGGATGTAGGTACAATAGAAAGTTATTACGTGGCAAATATGGAACTGCTTGGGGATTCGCCAAGCCTTGATTTATTTGAAAAAAACTTTAAAATTAGTTCGAATTCAAACACTGATGCAAGACCACCCCAGTATATTGGCGCAAAATCAGTCATTAAGAATTCTTTTATTTGTAATGGCTGCACCATCCTGGGGCGCGTTGAAAACAGCCTGATTTCACCAGGAGTTACAATAGAAGAGGGCGCGGTGGTGAAGGATTCCATAGTTTTTCCAGATGTGAAAATCCTGGAGAATGCAAAAGTGAATAAAACCATCATTGGAGAAAATGTTGTTGTTGGCGAGGGAGCTGCAATAGGAACTGCAACAAAAAAACCATTGCAGCCAAACGGGATTACACTAATTGAGAATAATTTGGAAATTAGTCCAAAAATTAGGATTGCGGCAGGATCTGAAATAACGAGTTAAGGAGGCAAAGCCATGTTAAAAGCTATAGGGATTATCAGTACAAATTACAGACTAAACGCAATTGAAAGATTGTCAGAAAACAGACCATTAAGCACAGTACCTTTCGGCTGCCGATACAGACTTATCGATTTTGCTTTGTCCAATATGGTAAATGCAGGGATCAGGTCGGTGGGAGTTGTTCTTCCCTACAGAATGAGGCCTTTGCTTGACCATCTTTCCGCCGGCAAGGCGTGGAATTTAGACAGACATTTAGGAGGTCTGTTTATGCTTCCAAGTGTGACACCAGCCTTAAAACCCAAAGTTCAAATGTTCTGTGTCAGAGATATTCTTGCAAATATTGAGTTCTTAACTACCGAAGATGCGGATGTCGTAATCATTACGGCAAGCAATTACGTTTTCAATATGAATTATTCAAAAATACTGAAGAAGCACGAAAAGAATGGGGCAGATATCACCCTGGTTTATAAAAACGGACTGAAGAGCAACATAAAAGTGGAATCAAAGCTGATGATGGATAAATCAGGCAAAGTCAACGGAATCAGAAAAACTGAAGATCAGGATACGTCCGATTTAGAATCAACCTTTGCTGACGTTTTCGTTTTCAACAGGAAGCTGCTTATTGATCTGATTTTAAGGAGCAGAGATACGGAATTCAAAGACTTGCTGGATCTGGTCGAATCAAATCTTAAGGATAAGATTGTGCTGGGTTATGAGTATAAGGATTATATCAAACCGATATTTACACTTGAAGATTATTATGAAACATCGATGGAGCTGATGAATCCTGAAGTTAAAGCTGAGCTCTTTGACTGGGAAGAAAAAATCATAACAAAGATTAAAGACAGTCCGCCAACAAAATATAAGGAAAATGCAATCATTAAAAATTCTTATGTTGCAAGTGGATGTATTTTAGACGGAAAAGTCACCAACAGCCTGCTTTTTCGTAATGTGGATGTGTCTAAAAACAGCCGTTTAAGCGGGTGCATTGTTATGCAAAACTGCAAAATTGGAGAAAACAGTATTCTTGAAAACGTCATACTGGATAAAGGTATTAATATTCCAGCCAACACTGTACTGAAAGCACAGGCAGACAGCCCTATGTACCTGCCAAAAGGGGTAGTTGTTTAAAGCTTAACTGGATCAGGGGTTGTTGTTTAAAGCTTAACTGGATTAGAAACGGAGGATACGTATGAAAGTACTATTTGCAGCTTCTGAATGTGCCCCTTTTGTAAAAAGCGGGGGGCTTGGTGATGTTGTAGGTGCTTTGCCTGGTGTATTAAACGGGCATGGGGCTGATGCGAGAGTTATTTTACCAAAATACTCGACAATACCTAAAAAGTTTACCGATAGAATGAAGAATATAGATTTTTTTGAAGTAGATCTTGGATGGAGAAAATTGTACTGTGGTATTCTTGAACTGGAACATGAGGGGGTTCATTATTACTTTGTAGATAACGAATATTTTTTCAAACGGCCAGAACTATACGGATATGATGACGATTGTGAAAGATTTGCATTCTTTTCAAAAGCAATATTGAAATTTATTAAAGTCAACAAGACTTTTACTCCTAATATTATTCATTGCAATGACTGGCATACAGGGTTAATACCTATTTTTAAAAATGAAATGTTCGGGCGGAGCAAGAAACTGGGATCCATTAAAACTGTATTTACAATCCATAATATTAAACATCAGGGTATTTTTAACAAGTACTGGTTTGGGGATCTTCTTGGCCTTTACGGTAAAGAAAAGGCATGGAGCACATTAGAATTGAATGGCAATATCAATTATATGAAGGCAGGAATTCTTAAAGCGGACAGGGTGACAACCGTCAGCCCTACCTACAGCAAGGAAATTACAAACAGCTATTACGGCGAGGGGCTGGAAGGTGTTATTGCTTCTCTTGATCATGGAGTAACCGGGATTTTGAACGGCATCAATTATAAGCATGCAGTTTTTGATAAAGGGAAAACAAAAGCGGCGCTGCAGGAGAAAATGGGGTTTGAAATAAGAGATGATGTTCCTCTGATAACGATGATTTCAAGACTGACAGCCCAAAAGGGTCTGGATTTGCTGGCACATGTCATGGATGAATTAGCCAGGGAAGATGTGCAAATGATTTTTCTTGGAAGCGGCGAAACCCATTATGAAAACATGCTGAAACACTTTGAGAGCAGATATCCCAAAAATGTGAAGAGCATTCTTGGGTTTGATGAAGAGCTTGCCGAAAAGCTTTATATGGGTGCTGATATTTTTCTGATGCCATCTTACTTTGAGCCTTGCGGCACTTCGCAGCTGTTTGCGATGCAATATGGGACAATCCCTATTGTGAGGGAAACCGGCGGCCTGCTTGATACAGTAATTCCTTACAATCATTACACAGGCGAGGGAACAGGCTTTTCCTTCTCGAACATTAATGCACATGAATTTTTATTCACAATAAAAAGGGCTTTGAATGTATATAGAAATGATAAACCCGCCTGGAGAAAACTGAAAAGAAACGCAGCCGGTACCGAATTTAGCTGGAAGAAATCAGCAGAAGAATATATGAGATTATATGAAAGTATTACATGATTCAAGGAAAACTGAATATAGGGAACCCTTCGGTGCTGTGAACTGTGGTGAAAAGGTGACTCTTAGAGTTGAAGTTGACAGGGAATTCTCAGGAGGCATCAAGATCAGGCTCTGGATAGAAAACCTGGAAAAAATAGTTGAAATGACAAGAATCTCAGAAAGCATTTTCGAAGCGGAATTTGTTATGCCGGAAAAATCGGGAATTGTCTGGTATTTCTTTATTGTTCAATCTGACGGCACGGAATTTTATGTTGGAAATAACATGGAACATTTAGGCGGCACAGGAATGTTTTATCGAAGTCAGCCACCTTCTTTCCAGATAACAGTTTCCAGCAATTTTGTTGTGCCCAAATGGGTTCAAAACAGGATTATGTATCAAATATTCCCGGACAGTTTTTGTAATGGAAATGAGAACGGAATGGTGAATTTTCCAAAAGAAGGTTCATATATTCAGGGATCCTGGGATAACAAACCATCCTATCATAAAGACTCAAAAGGCAGAATTGTTCAATGGGGATTCTTTGGAGGAAACCTGAAAGGGATTACGAGCAAACTTGACTATATCGTAGGGCTTGGTGTTGGTCTGATTTATCTGAACCCGATTTTTGAAGCTGCCAGCCCTCACAGGTATGATACCGGTGATTATATGAAAATAGACGGTGTGCTTGGCACATTGGCGGACTTTGATGAACTGATTGCTGAAGCTAAAAAACGAGATATCGGAATCATGCTGGATGGTGTCTTTAACCATACAGGAGCTGACAGTATATACTTCAATAAAAAAGGGAAGTATAACACGATTGGAGCTTATAACAGCACCGCCTCTAATTATTATAACTGGTATTCTTTCAAAAAATATCCCGAAAAATATGAATCCTGGTGGGATGTTGATGATTTGCCAAATGTGAATGAGAATGATGAAAGCTATATTAATTTTATTTATAAAGGGGATAACAGCGTCATAAGGTATTGGATCAGAAGAGGTGTAATGGGGTTCAGGCTGGATGTGGCGGATGAATTGCCAGAAGATTTCATTCGTGGAATCAGGAAAACACTTGAAGAGGAAAACCCCGAAGCCTTTCTTATAGGTGAGGTTTGGGAGGATGCTTCCAATAAGGTCAGCTATGGTAAAATGAGAAATTACTTTGGTGGAGATCAGCTTCATTCAGTAATGAATTATCCGTTCTATAATGGATTGATAGATTTTGCCATACGAAAAATAAGGGCTTATGACTTAAAAGAGATTATGATGGGCATCTATGAAAATTATCCGAAACAGGCAATCTTGTCTGCAATGAATTTAATTGGCAGCCATGACAGACCCAGAGTTTTGACCAGATTGAATACCTGCGAGAGCGAAGGCGAGCAGCAGGCAATTAAAAGATTGAAAATGCTCACTGCACTGCAAATGGCCTTGCCTGGAATCCCATCTATTTATTATGGGGATGAAGCTGGAATGGAAGGGGAAGCCGATCCTTACAACCGTGCAACGTATCCTTGGGGAAAAGAAAACACCTCAATTCTGGAATGGTATTACAAGATTACAAAAATAAGAAACAGCCAATTATTAGAGATGTTGACAGAATTGCCGGAAATAAGTTATTCTGACGATAATCTGCTTCTGCTGACTTATATAAACAGCGATAAAGAGGTTAACATTATTGTAAATAACGATGAAAACAACTCAAAGCGATGTGAATTGATTAACAAATCTGGAGAAGATGCAACCATTACTGAGATATTATATGGAGTGAAAATAGAAAAAAATAAGGAAAACAGTTATATTATAGAAATTCCCCCTTTAACAACCCTTTTCCTGGTGACATTATCACAGTAAATACAGTGGAGAGTGTTATATAATTAACTAAATAATGTTTTTGGGTAAAGTGCAGTTTAGGAGGAAAAATAATATGAAGATAATAATCGTTGGCGGTGTTGCAGGCGGAGCTACGGCGGCTGCAAGATTAAGAAGACTTGATGAAAATTCTGAAATAATAATGTTTGAAAGAGGGGACTATATTTCTTTTGCAAATTGTGGTCTTCCTTATTATATTGGCGGTGAAATAACAGACAAAGAGGCCTTGACGCTTCAAACACCGGAAAGTTTTAATGCCAGATTTAATGTGGATGTCAGGATTGGCAGTGAAGTTGTAGAAATCGATCCAGCAAATAAAATGGCAACCGTTAGAAGTCGAAAGGGAGAATATAAGGAAAGTTATGATAAATTAATACTGTCGCCGGGAGCAAGACCTATTAAACCAGCCATGGGAGGAAATGGCGTTGATTCGAATAAAATATTCACGCTGAGCACAATTCCTGACACTTATAAAATAAAAGATTTTGTGGATCAGACAAAGCCAAAAACTGCAGTCGTTGTAGGCGGTGGTTACATAGGTATTGAAATGGCTGAAAACCTGCACAATCTTGGGATAAAAGTGACTGTTGTAGAAATGCTGAATCAGGTAATTGCTCCTTTGGATTATGATATGGCCTGCGAAGTCCACAATCATATGAGTCAGCTGGGAGTCAGGTTGCTTCTTGGGGAAGGCGTTAGTGCCATCGATGAAAAAGACGGTGGACTTGAACTGACAACCACCAATGAAAAAGTTCAGGCCGATATGATTATCCTGGCAATAGGAGTGAAACCTGAAACTTTAATTGCAAAAGAAGCCGGGCTTGCCTGTAATGCAAAAGGCGGAATAATCGTTGACGAAAATATGCTTACATCTGCCCCGGATATATATGCCGTTGGAGATGCCGTTGAGGTGACAGATTTTGTAACAGGACAGAAAGCAATGATACCACTTGCCGGGCCTGCAAATAAACAGGGGAGAATTGCTGCAGATAATATTTGCGGAATTCCAAGCAAATATGCAAATACCCAGGGGAGTGCAATCCTGAAGGCGTTTGAATTAACTGTTGCAACAACAGGTATTAATGAAAAAACTGCAATTAAAATGGGACTTGATTATGAGAAGCAGTTTACCTACAGTGCGTCCCACGCAGGGTATTACCCTGGAGCTGTAAATATGTCCATAAAGACAGTCTATGAAAAAAAGACAGGCAAAATTCTGGGAGCTCAACTGGTAGGTTATGACGGTGTAGATAAGAGATGCGACGTTCTTGCCATGGCAATCAGAGCAGGAATGACTGCAACCGATTTAACACAGGTTGAATTATGCTATGCACCTCCTTATTCTTCAGCAAAAGATCCGGTGAATATGATTGGATTTTCAATAGAAAATGCCATAACAGATAAAGTGAAAAATTTCCATTGGCATGACGTGGAAAATCTTCCCAGAGACGGCAGTGTAATTCTTTTAGATACCAGAACCGAGATGGAATTTCAGAATGGCGCAATAGAAGGCTTTATCAATATTCCTCTTGATGATTTGCGACTTCGTTTTGGCGAGCTGGATCAAACAAAGAAAATTTATGTGACTTGTCAGATTGGACTCCGAGGTTATGTGGCTACAAGAATATTAAGCCAGAAGGGCTTTGACTGTTACAATTTATCGGGTGGATACAGGCTTTACAATTCCATCATAGGCGGCGGAGAAGCGGCGCCTGTCATTGACACAGATACGCAAAGACCTATTCATCATGAAGAAGCAGTTGCTCCAGGGGAGATTATTAAAATCAATGCCTGCGGACTTCAATGCCCAGGACCGATTGTAAAGCTTGCAAAAGCGATTAAAGAGGCAAATGAAGGGGACATAATAGAAATCTCCACCACGGATGTGGCGTTCGCTTCCGACATAGAAGGTTATTGCAGAAGAACCGGGAATGTATTTATAGATAATACACAAAGCAAAGGTGTTGCAGTTACAACCATCAGGAAAAAGGTAATAAAGCGTTTATCAAATGCTTCCTGCGGTGCAGCCAATAATGGGCCTTGCGACAAGAAAAACCTCATTTTGTTTTCAGGTGACCTGGATAAGGTTATTGCTACTTTTATCATAGCAAACGCGGCAGCTGCCATGGGCAGACAGGTCAGCATATTCTGTACCTTCTGGGGACTAAATGTGCTGAGAAGACCTGAAAAAACAGCTACAAAAAAAGACTTTATTTCCACCATGTTTGGTGCAATGATGCCAAGAGGAGCTGGAAAGCTTAAACTGTCCAATATGAATATGGGTGGCATGGGTGCCAAAATGATCAAAACAGTCATGAAAAACAAGAATGTTGACAGTCTTGAGGATTTAATGGCAATGGCAAGGGAAAATGGTGTTGAATTGGTTGCCTGCTCCATGAGTATGGATTTAATGGGAATTAAAGAAGAAGAACTGATTGACGGAGTGAAAATCGGGGGTGCGGCAGCAATGCTTGCGAACGCGGAAGAATCCGATATGAGTTTGTTCGTATAACAAATCGGATATAAGTTTGTTCATATAACAAATCGGATATAAGTTTGTTCATATAACAAATCGGATATAAGTTTGTTCGTATAACAAATCGGATATAAGTTTGTTCATATAACAAAGAGGGTTAGAAATTTGGTTAAAATCTGAATGAATGTCAGCACCGAATAATGCTAATTAAGGTGCTGGCATTTTGAATAAAAACTGGTATCTTCAATAAATAAAAACCTGGAATCTTGAAGAAACTGGTTGACACAAATGCCTCAAAATGGTATTATATTACTTGCGACAGTCCTTCGGACGCGCGGTATGGCGGTGTAGCTTAGTTGGCTAGAGCGTCCGGTTCATACCCGGAAGGTCGGTGGTTCGAATCCACTCGCCGCTACCATATTTGATGGGCGCTTAGCTCAGCTGGGAGAGCATCTGCCTTACAAGCAGAGGGTCATAGGTTCGAGCCCTATAGCGCCCACCATTTTTTATATGCGGTCCGGTAGTTCAGTTGGTTAGAATGCCAGCCTGTCACGCTGGAGGTCGTCGGTTCGAGCCCGATCCGGATCGCCATTTAATTTATTAGCCAGCAATAACATGGTGGGTGTAGTCAAGTGGTTAAGACACAGGCTTGTGGCGCCTGCATGCGTGGGTTCGATCCCCATCATCCACCCCAATAAAATTTTTACCACAATTAAAATTTTGCCACAATTAACGTTGGGGTATAGCCAAGCGGTAAGGCAACGGATTCTGATTCCGTCACTCGAAGGTTCAAATCCTTCTACCCTAGCCAATTTCCATGGCGACATAGCCAAGTGGTAAGGCAGAAGTCTGCAAAACTTCCATTCCCCAGTTCAAATCTGGGTGTCGCCTCCAAAGAAAACAACCTCAAATCCCTTGAAATCAATGGGTTTGAGGTTTTTTTGTTATACGTAAATCTTCATGATTATTATTGTTATTATTGGATAGCCGGTAAATAGTGATTGAGGCTGCTTGACACCGATGTGAGCCGCTTGGCGGCGGTGAAAGCCGCTTGGTGCTGATGAGAGCCACTTGGTGCTGATGAGAGCCGATTGGCGGCGGTGAGAGTCCCTTGGTGCTGATGAGAGCCGCTTGGCGGCGGTGAGAGTTCCTTGGTGCTGATGAGAGCTGCTTGGCGGCGGTGAGAGCCGATTGGTGCTGATGAGAGCTGCTTGGCGGCGGGTGGCTACCCTTTCTGAGAAGTTATGCAAAAGAATAGGTTAACTGTGTTTACGAGAAGGGGATTTTGTCTTGAAAAAGAGGCATATTTATCCTAATTTGCGCAACAAGACTGCCAATACACCTAACTAAATGATAAAAGTTAGGTGTACTGATTTAATAACAGTAAACTTTAGGGTAATTGTTCGACGAAATTGCATAATAGTTAACCTTATAATTTTGTGCTACGTAAAAAATAGGATAACATTATAAGAATTGTTAGGTGATACAAGCCATAAAACAAAGAGAAAAGGGTAACTAGACAAGAAAAACGGCTTTAAAAACCCGGGTAAAAAAAACAGTTAGGTGTTAACTTTGTATAGATTTGAAGAATAGGTTAACTGTGTTCACGAGAAGGGGATTTTGTCTTGAAAAAGAGGCATATTTATCCTAATTTGCGCAACAAGACTGCCAATACACCTAACTAAATGATAAAAGTTAGGTGTACTGATTTAATAACAGTAAACTTTAGGGTAATTGTTCGACGAAATTGCATAATAGTTAACCTTATAATTTTGTGCTACGTAAAAAATAGGATAACATTATAAGAATTGTTAGGTGATACAAGCCATAAAACAAAGAGAAAAGGGTAACTAGACAAGAAAAACGGCTTTAAAAACCCGGGTAAAAAAAACAGTTAGGTGTTAACTTTGTATAGATTTGAAGAATAGGTTAACCGCTTTTTTTGATAATTTCCTTATATTCTGACACAGTAGAACAATAATTTCCTCATATTCTGGCACAGTAGAACAACAATTTCCTCATATTCTGACACAGTAGAACAACAATTTCCTCATATTCTGGCACAATATGGCAACCTCTCTAGTTTAAATTGAATCCCTGTGTTTATTTCAGTTGAACATAATATAAAAGGGGAATATACTAAATTAAACCATAGCAGAAGGGGGGACGCAAGACAATGAATCAATTCAAAAAAACAGCATTTATTACCCTGTGTATTTTAACCATGCCATTTGCTTTTGGAGGCAATGACTGTGCATTTGCCGACATTTCCAACATCGACACTTCCTACATCGACATTTCCAACATCGACACTTCCTACAGCGACACTTCCGATAGCGACACTGCCAATAGCGGCACTTCCGATATCGACATTTCTGACGTTGGTGTATATATTGATGGAACAGAGGTTGATTTTCCGGACGCAAAGCCATTCATATCCAATAGCAGGACATTAGTACCTGTACGGTTCGTTGTTGAACAGCTCGGAGCTTCCATTGACTGGGAGAACGACACGGGGACTGTTTCCATCAAAAAGGAAGAAGACAGCATCACACTGGTAATTGGAAGCACGGAGATGGTCAGGAACGGTGTCCCCAGCACGATGGATGTAGCCCCTGTGATTATAGATAGCAGAACTATGGTTCCACTAAGATTTGTTTCAGAACAGCTTGGTGTCCTAGTGGAATGGGATATTGGAAAAAATTCCGCAATGCTCACCACGGGAAAGCAAGAACCACCAGTTGAAATACCGGAAGAGGGTGACCTGATTGTATCGACGGAGGCCATTGATTTTGATATCACATATGAAAGAACTGACTCCCTCTATCGAGGCGAGAGTGAGATTATAAATGCTGGAGACACAGGAATGAGTGAGGTGACTTCAATAACCAGAGTTGCGGAGGACGGAAAAATAACGACAGAGATTACCAGTACAATTGTCACGCAGGAACCAGAAAATCAGATTATGTTGGTTGGTACGAAGACTCCAGCTGTCACAAGGGGAGAAGGTGAAGAGATTTCATTAGAATGCTCTGCCGATGAAATGATAACATATGCGAAGGAGTATCTTGGTGTTCCGTATTTATATAACGGTACAACCCCAGCTGGATTCGACTGCTCTGGCTTCACCCAGTATGTAATGGCACATTTTGGCGGAATCCTGCCGCATTCTTCGGGCGACCAGTACTATTACGGAATAAGTGTTGAAAGAGAAGATCTGGAACCAGGGGATTTGGTTTTCTTTGAGGCATATGATAATCCGATGAAAATTGGACACGTGGGAATCTGCATCGGTGATGGGCAGTTCATTCATTCCCCGCAGGCGGGTGAAAACGTTAAAATCACAAATCTGTCAAATGTCTATTTTGATTCGCGTTTTTACGGAGCTATAAGAATGGACACTGTGGAGTATTTATGAGCATATAAGAGATAATGTAATTCTTTTTGCCACCCTACTGACTTCTTCAGTGATTATCTATTTGTATTTAAAGATTTAAATGAATGGCGATACATGGTAAAAAAGTGTGCAAATAATACCAAACTGGAATGTGTTTTTTGATAAATCATACTAGTATCATACTGTTTTTTCTTTACAATTATGCTTCAATAGAATATATTGTAAGGAAAGTTACATCGTTTTAATTTGTAATATGGTTTGATAGTAACCTATCTAAACTGTATTATTGAATATTTTTAATTATATCTTTAACTATAGGAGAAAAACATTATGCAAAAACTTATGAACAATTGGAATCAATTAAGTCTTGTAAAACGAATAATTGTAGGTTTAATTATTGGTATTATCCTGGCTGTAACAATTCCAGAACAAGCAGCAGGAATCACTATTTTCGGTGCTTTATTTGTAGGCGCCTTGAAAGCGATTGCACCTATATTGGTATTTTTCTTGGTAATGTCGGCAATCGCTCAACATAAGAGTGGTCATAAAACCAATATGAAATCCATTATCGTCCTTTATCTTTTGGGAACATTCTTAGCCGCACTTGTGGCAGTTCTTGTAAGCTTTATTTTCCCAGTAACTTTAACATTTGCTGGTAGTGCTGCGGATGTTACACCTCCTGGAGGTATCATAGAGGTTCTCCAAACATTACTGTTGAATGTTGTCGATAACCCAGTTAAAGCACTTTTTAATGCCAATTATATAGGCATATTAGCCTGGGCGTTACTTCTTGGCTTTGCTTTAAAAAATGTACCTGATACTACTAAAACAATGATTTCTAATTTTTCAGATGCTTTAACCAAAATGGTTAGATGGGTAATAAACTTTGCACCACTTGGTATCATGGGTCTAGTATTTGATGCTATTGCAACAAGTGGAATCAGTGCATTACTCAGCTATGGACAATTACTTGCAGTTCTGCTCGGGTGCATGGTATTTATGGCTCTTGTTGTTAATCCTCTAATTGTGTTTGTAAATATTCGTCAAAACCCATACCCACTTGTGCTTCAGTGCTTAAGAGAAAGTGGTATTACAGCATTCTTTACACGTAGCTCAGCGGCAAACATTCCCGTAAATATGACCTTGTGTGATAAATTAGGTTTAGATAAGGACACGTATTCGGTGTCCATTCCATTAGGAGCTACCGTTAATATGGGCGGTGCAGCTATTACCATTACTGTTATGACACTTGCAGCAGTAAACACACTTGAAATTCCAATAGATATACCTACTGCATTAATCCTCAGCGTACTTGCTGCCGCAAGTGCTTGCGGTGCTTCAGGTGTAGCAGGTGGATCACTATTACTTATTCCTTTAGCTGCCAGCTTATTTGGAATTCCAAATGATATTGCTATGATGGTAGTTGGTGTAGGATTTATTGTTGGTGTTTTACAAGATTCTTGCGAAACGGCACTTAACTCATCTACAGATGTACTTTTCACAGCAACAGCTGAATTTGCTAAGATGCGTAAAGAAGGAAAAGAAATTATTATTAATAAATAGAAATGGTAAGTGCGAGAATAATGGTCTGCAAAACTTCCATTCCCCAGTTCAAATCTGGGTGTCACATCCAGTTATTAAGAAATAAACGTTCGAATTAATGGGTTTGGGCGTTTTTTATTACCTTAATGATTTGGTTTTAGATTTCCGCCATTTAATCGAAATATTAGTCGCAATTTTAGGAGGTATTATTCCGGCAATTATTAATCGGTTCAATAGAAGACCAAAAATCTTTAGCCTTTCTAACGATTGATATTGACCATTTTAAAAAAATAAACGATACTTTTGGACATATTGCTGGCGATGAAATTTTAAGAGAGTTTGGAAATGTTTTAGTAAATACTTTCAGAGATATTTTGGCTTTAAATGAGGAGAAAAAATGAACAGAAACGGAACAATGCTTCAATATTTTGAATGGTATTTACCAGATGATGGCAAGCATTGGCAAAGATTAAAAGAGGATGCGCAGCATTTAAAAGAAGCAGGGATTAGTATGGTTTGGATGCCTCCTGCGTCAAAGGCAACAGGCACCAATGATGTTGGCTATGGCGTATATGATTTATATGATTTAGGTGAATTTGACCAAAAGGGAGCGATTCGCACAAAATATGGTACAAAAGAAGAATATTTGGCAGCAATCCAAGCGTTGCATCACAATGGTATTGCTGCAATAGCGGATGTTGTATTAAACCATAGAGCCGGCGCAGATGAGACGGAGCGTTTTACTGCTTATGAAGTGGATCCCAATAATCGTCAACAGAAGGTTTCTGAAGCATATGACATCGAAGGCTGGACAAAATTTACTTTTGCGGGGAGACAAGGGAAACACTCAAAATTTCAATGGGATTGGACACATTTTTCGGGAATTGATTTTAACCAGGAAAATGGAAAAAGGGCAATCTATATGATTAAGGGAATTAATAAAGGTTGGGTAGACGATGATGAAGTAGATACAGAAAAAGGTAACTACGATTATTTGATGAATGCCAATGTTGATTACAAGAATCCGGACGTAATAGAAGAAGCTAAACATTGGAGTGAATGGTATGTAAAGGAAACAGGAGTAGATGGCTTTCGTCTGGATGCTGTAAAACATATTACTGGCGAATTTATTGGTGAGTTTATTAAAAATATAATCCAAAAATGTGGCGATGATTTTTATGTGGCAGGAGAATATTGGAAGAAGAAATATGAAACATTAGAAAATTATCTGGAGGATACAGAATTCAATATGGATTTATTCGATGTAGCTTTGCATATGAATTTCTACAAAGCGAGCATATCCGGTAATAGTTTCGACATGAGTGCAATATTTCAAAATACATTGATGGAGAAAAATCCAACAAAAGCTGTAACATTTGTGGATAATCATGATTCTCAACCATCACAGGCACTGGAATCATGGGTAGAGGATTGGTTCAAACCCTTAGCTTATGGGATAATCTTATTACGCGAAAGTGGATTCCCATGTATTTTTTATGGGGATTACTATGGGATCGGTGGGGAACATCCGATTCCCTGTAAACAAAACTTAATAGATAAATTATTGTCTTTACGTGTACAATATGCATATGGAAAGCAAAACGATTATTTGGACCATCCAAACTGCATTGGCTGGACTCGTGAGGGTGACGAAAAACATTCTGCTGGCTTAGCAGTTTTGTTGACAAACAGTGATGAAGGTTTTAAAGATATGGTTATTGGAAAGCAGCATGCAGGAAAAAATTATGTGGATTACATGGGAAATCGTAAAGAAACAGTAACAATAAACAACGAAGGAATCGGTGTATTTTTATGCGCTCCTGGATCTATTTCTGTGTGGGTTGAGCAAATCAGTAAAGGAATATGAGCAGGGATAACATGTGAGAAGGAGCATTTATGACTAAAAAAAATACCGGCCGTTATTGCTTTGTAATAGGAACAATATGGTTTGTTACGGGAATTAAAAAGAAGAAATGACATCAAGTTGTTTCCACAGGAACCTGCTTCCGGGGTGGAAGTAAATTTTTCAATTTAGGTATTTTGATAATATACTAATATATTTAAAATATTCAGAATTATCTGTTGACAAGGGACGATGACAGTTGTACTATAAACTGGTTGGAAAAATAAAACCTATACAAGCGAAATTATATGTGAAGGAATAGGCTAAATAAGAAAGGAAGAATTTAAATGGACGAAAATAAGGTTGATTTTGAACTTACCAAAGACGTGATTGATGAAAGCCTGCAACTGATTTAACAAGAGCAGAAATACCAGAACCCTGGCAAAAATTGATGCCGGGGCGTTTTTTTTAATGAGAATAGATTGCAAACGTAATAATGAAAGGATATATTTATGAATAAAAAACCAACGGGATATTTTCAATATGCAATAGCAGCAATATGGATGTTATCAGCTATAATAAACAGCATCGTTTCTGTGAATTATTTTAGTTTGAATATGAAAATGGCGGCCCTTTATGGAGTTTTAGTCATTATGTCTATTGGATTGGCCATTGCCTATGTACTCATGGGTAATAAAAAGAGAAAATGACCACATAAAATTAAACATGATAAATAGTTAACCCGTCGGTTATAGTGATCAGATAAAAGGAGCGAAAAGTGAAGTATTTAATTATTGGTACTGGAGGTACCGGTGCTTGTATAGGAGGTTTCTTAGCCGCCGATAACAATGATGTATCTTTTATTTCAAGGGGCAGAACCCTTGAGCAGATGAAACAAAATGGGTTAACTCTTAAAACTGGCATCAGGGGAGAATTGCATCTCCCAAACATAAAGGTGTTTTCGGATAAGGAATACACTGATAAGGCAGACGTCATTTTTGTTTGTGTTAAAAGTTATTCTATTGATGAAATTATTCCATTTATCATAAAGGCTTCACACGAAAACAGTATTATTATTCCGATAATGAATGGTTATGGCATAGCTGAAAAAATATCGGGAAAACTTAAGAAAGCTCATGTCCTTAGCGGGTGTATTTATATATCTGCATTTATTGATGCTCCTAGCTCAATTACCCAATTGGGCAATTTGTTCAGAATTGTTTTTGGGACAAGAAAAGATGATTCCATTGATACAAAGTATCTGGATGATATTAAAAACACCTTATGCAAATGTGGAATTAAAGCAGTTGTTTCTGATAATATCGAGAGAGATGTATTTAAAAAATTTGCATTTATTTCCCCCTATGCAGCCTGTGCAGCATATTATGATATTACTGCAAAGGGAATGCAGCAAGAGGGTGAATGCAGGCAGACATTTATCGAACTTTGCGAAGAAATTAAAGAAATCAGTAATAAACTTGAGTTGGAATTTGATGTTGATATAACAGAAGAAAATTTAAAAATTTTAGATTCATTAATGCCAGAATCTACAGCATCAATGCAGAAAGATATGAAAGAAGACAGAAAATCAGAAATTGATGGATTGATTTTCGAAGCTTTGAGACTGGCTGATAAAGTTGGTGCTTGTATCCCCACTTACGCAAAGATTGCAGAACATTTAGGTTATGTATTTCGCGGTTGAGGTGAATCAAGGAACAAACCGTTTTGTGACGCAACTCATATTTCTGTAGGATTTTTAGATAGTAATCAGAAATATTAAAAGAAGCAGCAAACATCAAGAACTTGATGAACTGAATCGCTTATTTGTTGACAAAAGCCTGCGTTATTGTTACAATTAGCGAACAAATTAATTTAACTAAAAGGGATGTATTTGAAATTTATTCCCCTGGTAGGAAAGGAGATTGAAATTATGTTATGGAAATGTAGTGTATGCGGTTTTATTCATGATGGAAGTGAAGCTCCAGAAAAATGCCCAAAGTGTGGAGCTCCTAAAGAAAAGTTTGCGGCATTATCTGAAGAAGATGCAAAAAAGATTTATAATTCAGACCGTACCAATGATATTCATATGGAAATCATAGAGTTAGCCATGAAAATTAAGAACCTGGCAAAAGAAGGCATTGATATAAATCTTGATCCTCCTTGTGTTGCATTGTTTATTCAGGCAAAGGATGATGTCTGGGTTATTAAACAAAGAAGTAAGGCCGAAATTGCCGGTCATGTTGGCAAAGGTAAATGGTAAAATAAACCATTATCAGCTAGGGCCTGTTGGCGCACTTTGGAGGTGTATGCACTGGGAAATGAGGCTTGAGGGCTCCGGGGATATGATGAATTTGATGAATTTGATGAATTTGATAATGAAAGAGCCTGTGGATAAATATCCACAGGCTTTTTCTTATTGAAATTTCAACATATTTGCGTATTTTAACTCAGATAAACAGGTTTGAAGCCCATTATAAGCATCCGACATTGGGCTTCAAGCCCAATGTCGGATGCTTATAATGGGCTTCAGTATTCTATCAGCAAACCAGAGCCGACTTCTTTGATTTGTGCGACGGTAGAAAGTGCTATTTTTGAAGCCAGGTCGGTGCAGTGGCTTGGGTGCAGGCAGGTTGCCTTGATCTTTTTCAAATAATCCAGAGTCCCGTCTAGTTGTGCTTTGCCAGGGTTTAACAGGTGAAGGCCACCAATCACATCCACTATTCTATCTTCATTGCAGACTTTTTTTGCCTGCTCGATAATATTACAAATACCTGAATGGGAACAACCGGTGATGATAACCAGCCCTTTGTTTGTCTTATAGGCGAGAGCGGAATCATCCAACATATAATCATCCTGTATTGAACCAACTTGAGCGGAATCATCCATCATAAAATCCTCAGACATCGCTCCCGCAACAGAAATCATCCCTATGGGTGCTTTATTCTCAAAATCATTTTTTCTTTCAATCTCACCGAGAAAAACCAAGTTTGAAGTGAGCCATAACGGTTGTTTGGTCAGCTGGATTTTAAAATGCTGAGAAGCTTTTTCTTTTGAAATCATGCTTCCGATTTCCCCTAGATCTTCATCGAGCTTCGTTTCGAAAACCAGAGGGTGCCCCACAATGATTGGGCTTTTATGATTCAAGCTTTCTGCCTTCGCTTCAGAATACAGTTTAATCAAAGAATCAAGCCCCCAAGTATGGTCCAAATGGCCATGAGAAAAAACGATATAATCAAGGTCGAGAAGATTCTCTCCGAGTTTTCTGGCATTCTCTAAAAAACCATTAGAATAACCAGTGTCAAAAAGAATCCGTTTCCCTTCCGCTTCAATTAAAAATGACAATCCTGGTTCTCCTAAAAAATACCTGTCTATAATCGTGTTGTTATCAATCAATATTCTACATTTCATATTTAGCATCTCCTCTACATTTCATATTTTTCAATCCCCCTTACATTTCATAGTTCCCAATACCCCTTATAATTGCATTACAAACGTCATCAACTAGCCATTGTGGTGAAAGTATTCTGCAGCTTTCAAAGTAATGAGTCGCCCAAAGACGCATGCCGCCAGTTGTCGCCTTGACTACGGTCGTAAAGGTATCCTCGTCGGAAGACGTTATTACAATCTTATCTCCAAACTGGTCGACCACATCATTCAGGATTTTCCGGTCACATTGTATGGTGAAGCTTTGCGTTTCCCCACCAAACATAAACAGGGAATTCTTAGCGTAATCGTAAAGATCAAAACCACGACCAAGCTCTTTTACAGGCGTTTGCATTACGGAAATATTCTTGATTCGATCCAGGCGGAAATGACAAAGGCCTTCGTGAGGAACCAGGTTGGATATCAGGTAATACTGCCCATTACACCAGTATAATACGTACGGGTTCACCAGGTATTTATGATCACGGCGAGGCTTTTGCAACAGGTCCAGGTCATAGGTGGTATAGTTGAATTCAACCTGCTTTTTATTTTTGATTGCTTCATCCAGAATTTCCACAGTGAGAAATATTTCCCGGTTAGGGGATTTTTTGTTTGTTTTGACGCATGCAAGACGGCCAAGAGGTTTACTTTGATAAACGCTGCCTAATTTCTGAAGCTTTTGTATGAGCGCTT
>Ga0209386_1000281_pt1 | contig 26445 bp, 29 predicted proteins | sample NGEPertwo_FD_184510 | JGI IMG/M metagenome (GOLD analysis project Ga0209386, IMG submission 184510) | Arctic peat soil microbial communities from the Barrow Environmental Observatory site, Barrow, Alaska, USA - NGEE Permafrost154B-two... | ecosystem: Environmental > Terrestrial > Soil > Wetlands...
ACCCCCCCCCCAGATTGCCTCTCCCCCTTCCGGGTATGAGGGACGGAGAATATCCGGTGGGTTTGCCCTGGACGATCAGCTGGAACCGCAGGAGGATAGACCATGCGCAGGAGGACTAACCGTGCGTAAGTTCGTCATCTTCGGAGCGTCGGGAGATCTGACCTCCCGATATTTGCTCCCCGCCCTTGCTCGTCTGCTCGAATGCGGGCAGCTGCCCGCCGATCTATCCATCGAGGGGATCGCCCGCTCGGGCTGGTCGCACGAAGAGTTCCGGGAACACGTGCGCGAAAAGTTTGCCCAGAACGCGACTGACGTGGCCCCGGAGTCCCGCGACGCCCTGCTCTCCCGGCTCAGCTACGCAGAGGGCGATGTCGCCGACCCGGACTCGCTTCGGCCATTGCTTCCCACCGATGAACCCATTGTGGCGTATCTCGCCCTGCCTCCCGCCGTGTTCGCGCCTACCATCAAAGCCCTGGCCGCCGCGGGTCTGGCCGACGGTAGCCGAATAGTTGTCGAGAAGCCGTTTGGCGAGGATGTGGAGTCGGCCCGGGAGCTGAACCGGTTGATCGGGCGGAGCTTTCCAGAGTCCGTAGTCTTCCGGCTGGACCATTTCCTGGGGAAACAGACAGTGCAGAATGTGCTGGGTCTGCGCTTTGCCAATCGCATCTTCGAACCGATCTGGAATCGCAATCACGTCGAGCGGGTCGACATCGTGTGGGACGAGACCATCGCGCTCGAGGACCGGGCCGGCTACTACGATGTTACCGGCGCCGCCAGGGACATGTTGCAGAATCACCTTTTGCAACTGACCGCCCTCCTGGCCATGGAACCGCCCGCCACCATGGGCGAACGCGATCTGCGCGACCGCAAGGCCGAGTTGATGCGGGCCGTGCACACCATGACCGAGCAGGAGGTGAGCGCCGGTACCGTTCGCGGACGCTATATCGCCGGGGAGATCAATGGACATCAGGTGCCCTCGTACACCGACGAACGAGGCGTGGATCCCACCCGCAACACCGAGACCTTCGCCCAGGTGACCCTGACCATCGACAATTGGCGTTGGGCCGACGTGCCCTTCACCCTGCGCTCGGGAAAGGCGTTGGGGCGCAACCGCCGGGAGATGGTGGTGCATCTGCGCAAAGTGCCGCATCTGGCCTTCGACGAGGCCCCGCGCCAGCCGGGAAACACCGTCGTGCTGGCGATGGACCCGGACACCGTCGCGGCGACGGTCAACATCAACGGCCCCGGCGACCCCTTCTCGCTCGAGTGCATACGCCTGCAAACCGTGCTGGCCCCGCAATCGATTCCCGCTTACGGCCGCCTGCTGCTCGACGTGATCGAGGGCGACCCCGTGCTCTCGATTCGGGATGACGAAGCCGAAGAGGCCTGGCGCATACTGGAGCCGGTGCTTGCCGCTTGGGAGCGGGACCTGGTTCCTCTCGAGGATTACCGAGCGGGATCGACCGGGCCGGTGGAGCTGTGCGAGCCCGAAATGGGCGTGCCGGCAAGGCCGGAGCCTCCCGAAGACGAAAGCCGCTGCTGAGGCCCTGCGGACTATTCGGCGGGGCCAAGCCTGAGGGCGCGCAGACGTTCCAGCAAGGGGGGGTGCGAGTAGTTGAGCACCACGTATAACGGATGCGGGTTGGGGTGCGCCAGGTTGTCGGCGGAGAGCTGAAGCAAAGCGGCGCCCAGAGCCGCCGCCGCGCCGGTCGTGAGCGCGGCGAACCGATCGGCCTGGTATTCGTGGCGACGGGACAAGGCCTGTTGTCCGAGGCCAAGCAAGAACTCGACCGGCCCGATCAGGAGCGCGAAGAAGACCAGACCCGCGTAGAGCCGCGGCGCTTCCACCAGAAAGGCTTCGTAGAGAGCCTCCCGCGGCTGGAACCAGGAGAAGGCGGCCAGTACCAGTCCCGTGTGCAGCAGGGTAAGGACAAGGCCGAGGGACACGTGGCGGCCTTTGTAGTGTCCGACCTCGTGCGCCACCACCCCCAGAACCCGCTCAGGCGACTGGCGCTCAACCAGGGTGTCGAACAGGGCGATCCGCCTCTGCCCGCCGATGCCGATGAAGAAGGCGTTTCCTTTGGTGGAGCGCTTCGAAGCATCCATGATGCAGACATCCCGCACGGGAAATCCTACCGAGCGCGTGTATTCCATGATGGCCTCCCGCAGGGGGCCCTCGGCGAGCGGGGTGAAGCGGTTGAAGAGCGGCATGATCCAGCGGGGCACGGCCAGCTGGAGCAGCACCAAAAAGACGGCGAGCCCGGCCCACGCCCATAGCCAAGCGCGGTCTCCGCCTTGGCTGAAGAGACCCAGCAACCCGGCGAGCAAGGGAGCGCCGAGCACCACCGCCAGTGCGAGACCTTTGAAAAGGTCCGCCACGAACACCCGGGCGGTGGTGCGGTTGAAGCCGAAGCGTTGTTCGATGACGAAGGTGGAGTAGACCGAGAACGGCAATCCGAAAAGAGCGCGAAGAACGAACAGGACCGAAAAGAAAGCCAGCCCTTGCCCCACGGTTCCGCCCGGAGATTCCTGCGCCAACCGAACCAGCCAGGCAAAGCCTCCCAGGAACCAGAAACCGAGCAGCGCGGCCAGGCCCACGGTTTCACGAACCCAGGCGAAATGCGTACGCGCGGTCAGATACGACCGGAGTCTTGCATACTCGTCGGGCTGGTACGCTGCGGCCAGCGGAGCGGGCGGCGCGGGAGGCACCGCACGCAGGTTGAGGAACTCAGCCACCCGCTTTAACACGAAGGCCCCGACGGCGCCGAGCAGCACGAAGAGGGCGTAAACGTTCAAAGCGCTCCTCCGGCCGCCTCCCGCGGCGCGCTCAAATCTCCTTGCGCTGAAGCGCCCAGGCTCCCGCCGCTAGAGCCAGGCCGCCCACCAAGATAGTGCTGAGCAGCGGAATGACTGCCTGATATTCCTCTCCGCGAAAGGCGTTCATGGAGGCCATGGTCAGGGCGGCGGGCGAGTAATCCTCGATCGCGCTCCAGGTCGAGACCACCAGAATCACTCCAAAGAGCAGGGCTATACCCACGCCCGCCGCCCCGCCTTGGGAGTTGAAGAGAACCGAGAGCAGCGCCATGATCGCCACCGTCAGCCAGGCGAAGGCGAACCAGAACCCCGCGCCCAGCAGCAGGTCGAGCAGTGGTGCCTCCCCAAAGAGGATCGCCGTCAAAGTGAAGGCGGCAAGCGTACCCACTGCCGTTGCTGCCAGCAGGACCAGAGTCTGACTGGCAACCTTGGCCAAAAAGAACGCCACTCGGGAAAGCGGCTTGGTCAAAACCAGAATAGCCGTCCCCCGCCGGATCTCCGAACTGATCAACCCGGAAGTGGCGATGATCACGGCGATGATCATCAGTTGATTCAGTTGAGAGCCGAACTGAGTGTACGCGTCGACGTAGGTCGGATCGGGAAACTCGATGACGACCCCGGGCTGACTCTGCCCGGCCTGCTCCACCAGCATGGGCGTGATCTGCGCCAGCACCGGAGAGGTTATCCCCAGGAAGAGCGCGATACCCGGCAGCACCCAGAGCCGCCAGGTCTTGAGCACCTCACGAAGCTCCTTCTTCAGAAAGACGCTGAAGCCCCTCATAGCGCGGACTCCCCCACCAGTTCGACGAAAACGTTTTCCAGACTGGCCTCTTCGATCTCCATCCGGCGTAGCCCCAGTTCCAGCGCACCCACGGCCTGAGGAATCGCCCGCTGCGCGGCGGGCAGATCCGCGACGGCTAGCAACAGGCGACCATTTCCCGTCCGCTCGATATTGAGCAACCAAGGGGAGCCCTCCAAACGGCCGGCCAACCGCGCCGCGGCATCACCCGAGGCGGCGTCACCCGGAGGGCCTTCGACCTCGAGGACCACCCGGTCCTCACCGCGCCTGTCCTTGAGCTCGGCGATGGAGGCCTGGGTCACGATGCGGCCCTTGTTGAGGATGGCCACGTGGTCGCAAACCCGCTCCACATCGGAGAGGATGTGGGTCGAGAAGAAGACCGTGGTCCGGCCGCCCAGAGCCCCGATCATCTCGAGCACTTCCTTGCGTCCGATGGGATCGAGAGCGCTGGTGGGTTCGTCCAACATCAAGAGCTCCGGCGCGTTGATCAGCGCCTGGGCGATCCCCAGCCGCTGCTTCATGCCTCGGGAGTAGCCGCCGATCTTGTTGTTCACCCCTTCGAGCCCGCTTAGAGCAAGGAGGGCACCGACCCGATCTTCCAGCTCGGCTCCCCCCAAACCGAAGAGCTCGCCGGAAAAGCGCAGAAACTCGGGCGCCGTCATCCAGGGATAGAAGCCGGGGACGTCCGGAAGGAAACCGAGCAGGGAACGGACTTCGTTGGTGGCGGCCACCACGTCCCGGCCGAGTATGAAGGCCGAGCCCGACGTGGGCCGGGCGAGGCCGGCGAGGATGCGAAGAGCGGTGGTCTTGCCCGCGCCGTTTGGTCCGAGAAACCCGTAGACCGAGCCCCGGGGCACGCTCATGTCTACTCCGTCGAGCGCGCGAACCTTATCGAACTGCTTCGTCAGCCCCCGCGTCGCGATGGCAGGAGGCGTGCCCGCGGAGGACGGGCTCACTCCTCCCCCTGACCCTGGCGTCCGTAGAGCAGGTCCGCGGCTCTCTCGGCGCGGTCGCCGGCCGCGGCCGACCGCGCCTTGGCCTCCTCAGGCTGCTCGGTCACCGTGGACGTCCCCCGGCCCAAGGCCAGATAGATGATGGTTCCGAGCACCCCGCCAAGCAGGATGACGAGCAGCCAGAGCAACTTGCTCCCACCCGTCACGACCGGCCGGCGGACGACGTCGACCAAGGCGAAGACCTGTACGACCAACTGGAGCAGCACCAGGACTCCGATGACCATGGCGGCGCCCACTCCCACCCCGAGAGCATCTGCGATTTCTTGCAAGGTAAACCCCTTTGGTCGGTTGATCGGGTAGGGCACCGTGGCCCTTCCGCGCGTCCGGCTTAGTCGCCGCGCAGTTCCTTGCCGATGGAGAAGGCTTGGCCCAGATTCTCACCCAGCGCAAAGTAGCTCATGTTTTCGGGTGCGTAGACGAAGGGCCGCAGCTTGAGCACGTCAACCCGGCCCCGCTCGTCCAGGCAGTCCTCTTCCGCCAGAATCTCCACGATTTCGCCAATGAACTGCGTGTGCAGGCCAATCTCCACCTGCTTCAGCAGGGAACACTGCAGTATCAGGGGAAACTCGGCCACGTAGGGTGCGTCCACCACTTCAGAGGCGGTCGCAGTCAAACCCGCCTGGCTGAACTTGTCCTGATCGCGGCCTGACGCCACGCCGAAGTAGTCCACCTCGCGAACGTGCTCGCGCGAAGGGACGCTGACGGTAAACGCCCCGCGGGCGACAATGTTCCCATGCGAGTAGGTGGCGGCCCGCAGCGAGACGGCCACGCACGGGGGCTTGGAGCAGCAGATCCCTCCCCAAGCCGCCGTCATCACATTCGCTTTTCCCTGCGCGTCGTAGGTGCCCACCACCAGTGTTGGCGTCGGGTAGAGCACGGGTTTGGCACCGAGCGAGCGCTTCATGTTCACCTCCGCGTTGCTGATCCACTGCACGAAGGTACAACAAACCGGAGACGGATACTAAGAATCCGAAGGACACGAGGGATCGCAGCCTCGCGCGATGACAGGAAGAGAGGGAACTCCGTGGCGGATACATTGGTGACCGGAGCGGCCAGAGGACTGGGGGTAGCCCTCGTCCGGCAGCTACTGGAACGAGGAGACCGGGTCTTCGCGGCGGCGAGAGGCGGCTCCGAGCGCGAGGCACTACGGGAATTGAAGCGGGCCCACCCCGATTCCCTTGTGCCCATCGCCCTGGACGTCGCCGACCCTCAGTCCATCAGCGACTCGGTGAGCGAAGTCCGCAAGCACACCGACAAACTGGATCTCCTGATCAACAACGCGGGCATCGCCAGCGAACATGGAGGAAACTCGAGCACCGCGCCGGAGCCCTTGGGCCGGGTCGAGCAGCGGAACTCGTTGCAGGTCTTCGCCGTGAACACGGTGGGACCGCTGCTCATGGTGCAGGCCTACGAGGGGTTGCTCGCCCGAGCCAAAGCGCCCCGGGTGGTCAACATCACTTCGCGTATGGGATCCATCGATGACAAGTCGAGCACGGGCTACTACAGCTATTCCGCGAGCAAAGCCGCCCTCAACATGGTCAACAAGATACTGTCGCGCGAACTGAGGCCCGAAGGCATCGTCACCATCGTCGTTCACCCCGGTTGGGTGCAAACCGACATGGGCGGAGGGCACGCCACCCTGACGCCGGAGAAGTCCGCGGCCGCCCTCATCCGCCTGGTGTCCGCCCTGAGCGAGAAGGACAACGGAGCCTTCTTCAACTACGACGGCTCCCCGCTTCCCTGGTAGCGTTACCGGTTAGCCATCTCGCCCGCTGTGCGCTGCTCGCGCCGCCCTAGGCCCTCGGGGGCGGTGCTTTGCTTCGCGCTCAACGTGTCAAATGACTACGAAGACGGTAGCATCCCTGGCCGGTAATACTTAGCCTAGCGAGGTAAATTTCTATGCGCGAACGCTCCCAGTCAGCCAAGCCCTCTTTGCTCGAGCGGATCGCCCGCCGATCCGCCGCACATCCGTGGCTCATGGTGGGAGCATGGGTCCTGCTGCTCGTGGGTTCGCTGGTGGCGACTTCTACCTTCCTTGGCTCAGCGCTGACCACCGAGCAGGGTTTCACCGGGGAGCCCGAAGCCGCACGGGCCAGCCGGCTCATCCAAGACGAGCTTCGAGGCCCGCCGTTGGTAACCGAGACGGTGATCATTCGCTCCGAGGAACTCTCGGTGGACGATCCGGAATTCCGGCAAATGGTGACCGCGGTAATGGCTGACATCCGGGGCCTGGGCGATCAGGTGGTGCAACAGGCCGTTAGCTATCTGGAGACCCCGCGGCCGGAGCCATTCATCTCCGAACAGGGACATGCCACGGTGATCCCGATCACGATGGCGGGCGGAATCGATCAGGCCGACGAGAACATAGGCGAACTGATGGAGATAGTGGACGAGGCCGACCGGTCTGCAGCGTTCGAAGTGTTGATAACCGGACAATCGAGCATCGGGGCAGACTACGAGCGCATTGCCGAGGCAGATCTCCTGACGGGCGAGCTCTTCGGGTCGGGGATAGCCCTCATCATCCTTCTGGCCGTGTTTGGCACGCTGGTCGCGGCACTCCTACCGCTAGGACTCGCTATCCTCGCGATAACCATGGCAGTCGGGCTCTCGGCTCTGGTCGGTCAGCTCTTCGAGCTTGCCTTCTTCGTCACCAATATGATCACCATGATGGGACTGGCGGTGGGCATCGATTATTCGCTGTTCATCGTCTCGCGCTTCCGTGAAGAGCGTGCCGACGGCCGGGACATCGCCGACGCGATTGGACGCACCGGCACCAGCGCGACGCGGGCCGTGCTCTTCAGCGGGACCACGGTGATTCTGGCCCTGGCCGGCTTGGTCCTCGTGCCCATCACCACTTTCCGCAGCCTGGCCGTGGGGGCGATACTCGTCGTGCTCGTGGCCGTGGCCGCTTCCCTCACGCTCCTGCCGGCGGCCTTTTCCCTGCTCGGGAATCGCATAGATTCCGGCAAGGTGCCCTTCCTCGGGCGAAAGGGTCTCGGTGCAGGCGGGCGCGGTGGTTTCTGGGACCGGGTGAGCCACGGCGTGATGAACCACCCCTGGATCAGCACCATCTTTGCGGTCAGCGTGCTCCTCCTAGCCTCGATCAGCTATCTGGGCATCGAGATCGGCACCGCCGGCGTCAGCAGCCTTCCCGAACGCGCAGAAACCAAGCGGGGATTCGAAATCCTGCAACAGGACTTCTCGCTGGGCCTGGTCTCCCCGCTGGAGGTCGCGGTTGTCGGCGAGGTGGATCAGCCCGAGGTGCAGCAGGCCATGGAGGATCTGAGCGCACTGATCGCCTCCGATCCCTCTTTCTCGCAGCCCACGCGGCCGCCGGAGTTCGCCGATAGCGGGCAGCTCGCCGTGCTCACCTACTCACTGGAAGAAGACCCGAACGCGCGCGCGGCGCAACGGGCCGTCGAGCGGGTGCGAAGCGACTACGTGCCTCAGGCGTTCGGCGCTATCCCGGCGGAGGCGCTGGTCACGGGCGCAACCGCGCAGGCCGTCGACTTCAGCCAGATCATCGACAGCTACACGCCGCTGGTCTTCGCCTTCATTCTGGGTCTCAGCTTCATCCTGCTCACCGTCGTCTTCCGGTCTGTGGTCATCCCGCTAAAGGCCATAGTCATGAACCTGCTATCGGTGGGAGCGGCCTACGGCCTGCTCGTGCTCGTATTCCAGAAAGGCTATCTGAGGGATGTTCTGGGCTTCCAGCGCATCGACGTAATCGAGACCTGGATACCGCTGTTTCTCTTCGCCATTCTGTTCGGCCTTTCCATGGACTACCAGGTATTCTTGCTTTCGCGCATCCGGGAGCACTACGATAACGGAGCCAGTAACCGGGACTCCGTCGCTTTCGGACTGCGGTCGACCGCGGGGATCATCACCGGCGCGGCCGCTATCATGATCGCGGTCTTCGCCGGGTTTGCCGCAGGCGACATCGTGGTCTTTCAACAGCTCGGCTTCGGCCTGGGGGTGGCGATCTTCCTGGACGCTACACTGGTCCGTGTGGTCTTGGTTCCCGCCGCCATGCGGCTCCTCGGGGATTTCAACTGGTACTTTCCCAGTTGGCTGGAATGGCTGCCGGATCTGAGGGTCGAAGCAACGCCGGAGGAACCCGAGCCGACAAGAGAGTCATAGAAATGATGAAAGGCCCGTCGGAGCCCGCCACCCCCGCCGCGGACTGGCTGGAGGACTTGAAGAAGATCACCGCCAGACTGGCCGCCGAAGCAGGCGCCCTGCGATTCGCCCCGCCGGTGACCCACGTCTACAACCCGCTGGAGTACGCCCGGGGCCCCTACCTGGAATACCTCGCCCGATTCGGACATCCGCCCAAGGAGGCGGTTTTCGTGGGGATGAACCCAGGCCCCTTCGGGATGGCGCAAACCGGCGTCCCCTTTGGCGACGTTTCCGCCGTCAGCGGGTGGATGGGAATTCGCGGCGCGGTCGGGCGTCCGCCAACCGAGCATCCCAAACGCCCGGTGCTGGGCTTCGAATGCCCGCGCAGTGAAGTCAGCGGGAGCCGTTTATGGAGCTGGGCGCGCAGCCGCTTCGGCTCCGCCGAGGCCTTCTTCGGGCGTTTCTTCGTCGCAAACTACTGTCCGCTGGTCTTCTTGGAAGAAAGCGGCCGCAATCGCACGCCGGACCGCCTGAAGCGGGGCGAGCGGGAAGCCCTCTTCGACTCGTGTGACCGCGCCCTCGCGCAGACCGTGGCGGTGCTCGAGGCCCCGCTCGTCATCGGCATCGGCAGGTTCGCCGAGGAACGCGCTCGCCGGGCCCTCGCACCGATAGATGTCCGGATCGGACGAATCCTCCATCCGAGCCCGGCCAACCCCGTGGCGAACGCCCGTTGGAGCGTTCAAGTCGAGGAGGAGCTCTCCGCGCTGGGCCTAGTCTTCCCGGCTACTCCACCACGCTTGCGCTCTGGATGATCACCGGCTCGGTGGGAACGTCCTGGAATTGGCCGGAGCTGCCGGTGGGGGCGGCGGCGATCTTGTCCACGACGTCCGTCCCTTCGACCACCTCGCCGAAGACGGCGTAGCCGTAGCCGGCGACAGACTCGTCTCTTTGGTTGAGAAAGTCGTTGTCGGTCAGGTTGATAAAGAACTGCGCGGTGGCGCTATCCACCACCTGGGTCCGGGCCATCGCGAGCGTCCCCCGGGCGTTCTTCAGCCCATTGCCGGCTTCGTTCTTGATGGGCGCATTGGTTTGCTTCTGGTTCATCTCGGGGGTGAAACCCCCACCCTGGATCATGAAACCGGGAATCACCCGATGAAAGATCGTGCCGTCGTAGAATCCACTGCGGACGTACTCCAGGAAGTTCTCCACGCTCGCCGGAGCCTTGTCCGGGAAGAGCTTCACGAGAATCTCTCCCTGGTTAGTCTCCAGCCTTACCTGCGGTTGCTCCTGCACGTTGCTCTCCCCTGTATCGGCGCCCGATTCTCCGAGCGCGGTCGGCGGCGTAGCCGTCGCATCTGGTTCTTCCTCACCCTCCCCGCACGCAGCGAGGGAGAAAACCAGCAGCGAGAGAAGCAGGAAGACGACCGACACTGCAGCAAGCGGCATGAGCGTTGATGGCCGGGCATCGGGGAGTGGACGGAACACGCAGGTACCTCCTAGATGAAAATTGCCGAGGCAAGGATTGCTCACTGTCAAAATGGCTTACTCAAATGGCCCACGCTCGAGCAAGAGTTTGCCCCAGCGCAGGCCGAAGGAACGATACTCTGTGACGGCAGCGGCTACCAGGGAGTCTCCAGTGAAAGCGCACACGGTCTACAAGACCTTCCACACCAAGAACAGGCGGGAATTCGTTCGGATCACGGGCGACGTGCAAGAGGCGGTGGACGAGTCCGGCGTACGCGAAGGCCTCGTGCTGGTCTCGGCCATGCACATCACCGCGGGAGTCTGGGTCAACGACGACGAGCCCGGCATTCAGGCGGATGCTCTGGAGTGGTTAGACAAGCTGGCGCCACCGACCTGGAAACCGCCGGCCAACGAGGTTGCCCAGGCTCTGCTGCCGGATCCGGGGGACTACCGGCATCACCGCGGCGGCGAGGACAACGGGGATGCACATCTGAAGAATCTGCTAGTACACCAGCAGGTGGTCCTCCCGATCACCAATGGACGTCTGGACCTGGGCCCCTGGCAGGCCGTTTTCTACACCGAGTTCGATGGAAGGCGCGACAAGCGCCTGATCATCAAGGTAATCGGCGAGTAAGAAACCGGCCTCCCGGGTCCCGCGCGCTGCGCCCTCCCGGCCCGCGGCGGCCGCCTCCATCCTTCGGCCGCCTGCCGCGGACTTTCCGTGCCGTCGGCACACGGCTATAATCTGCGTCAAGACACAATTGGCACGCGAAGCGGGACAGGGCGTCCGACGGCCCTTCTGCGCGAAAGGTCTCCATGCGCTTACCACAGTTACAGATCGGCCCCTTTGTAGCCCCCCGACCGATCATTCAGGGAGGCATGTCCGTTCGCCTTTCCACCTCGAGTCTGGCCGCGGCGGTGGCCGATGCGGGCGGGATCGGCACGATCGGCGGCTCAGGGATTCCGGTGGAGGAACTCGCGGCCGATATCCGCCGGGCCAAAGAAATGACCAAAGGCATCATCGCGGTCAACATCATGTTCGCGGTTCGCAACTTCGCCGAGCTCGTCACCGCCTCGATCGAGGCGGGCGTGGACATGATCGCCACGGGAGCCGGTTTCTCCCGCGACGTCTTCAAGGTGGGACGCGAAGCCGGGGTTCCCATCATTTCGATTGTTTCCTCGCCGCAATTTGCCCGCCTGGCCGAGAGAAGCGGGGCCGACGCCATCGTGGTCGAGTCGGTCGAAGCCGGCGGGCACCTGGGTACCATGGAGCGTTTACGCGATCTGTTCCCGGAGGTCCGCAAGGTGGTGAGCAAGGTACCGCTGATCGCCGCCGGCGGCATCACCGAAGGCCGCGAGATAGCGGAGATGATCTTCAAATACGGCGCCGACGGAGTGCAGATGGCCACGCGTTTCGTGCTCACCGAGGAATGCGACGTCGCCGATTCCTACAAGCAGGCCTATCTGAACGCAAAGGCGGAAGACATCGTGCTGATGGATTCCCCCGTCGGATTGCCGGGCAGGGCCATCCGGAACCGGCTCATAGAGCGCCTAGAGGCTGAGGAGACTATCCGCGACCGCTGCCCGTGGGTTTGCCTCAAGAGGTGCAGCCGCTCTTTCTGCATAAACGACCGCCTAGAACGGGCGCGAACCGGTGATGTCGACGAGGGCTTGGTCTTCACCGGGGAGAACGTATGGCGCTGCGAGGACATCCCCCCGGTCGCCGACCTGATGGAGCGCTTGGTGCGCGAAGCCGAGGCCGCACCGGTGGCAGAAGAGGCCGCCAGCAGCGGCTAGGCCGGCTGAAGGGGTGAAGAACCTCGAAGAGCCGCCCAGCGCGAGATAGCAGAGTGCACAAATAAGGGCGGCCCTGGGGCCGCCCTCGCTACTTGTCGCCGGTTCGATTGGCTGCTAGAGCAGCCAAGCCAGCAGAACGATGATGATGATTATCGTAAGTATGGTTCCAAGACCCCAATACATGATGGCCTCACTCCTTATGTCCTGGTATTTACCACTATAGAATAGATACCCATTAGGCAGCACGGCAAACGCATATCCACGCCGCTAAACCGGCCGGTCTAGCGGGAGAAGAGAAGCAGCAGGCCTCCCAGTACGAACCCCCCGGCGATGAAGTAAACCGGCGTGAGGTTCTCGTCCTCCTCTTCGCCGGCGAGGCTCCCGCTCTGGTAACCGTTATTCGCCTGGGTGTCCGGTGATCCCCCATCGAAGATCCGGTGACGCACGTCGCGCAAAGCCCGCTTACCTTCCTCGCCGGCGTCGTGGAGGGATTCCTTCGCCCGGGATTTGACGTCGGCCTTGTAGGCCAAGGCCTCGATGGTGTCTCCCATCTGCCGACGGGTTTCCTCTATCTCGTCGCGGCTTTCGTCTTTTCCTTTAGCCACTTGACATCCTCCCGGATAGTCTCCACGGTTTCGTCGGGCACCGGCGTGCCGCCACGCTTGAGCCGGTTGTAACCGACCGCCCCCATGATGCCCCCTACCAACAGGTAGGCTCCAGCGACAATGAGGGCCGCGAGCCATGGTTCGAATATCAGGGCGAGCGCCGCGATTGCTGCGGCGGTCAAGGCCCCGAAGGCGAAAAAGGCCAATACCGCGGCCACCGCGATAAGGCCCGAACCCATGGCGTACTCCCGAGCCGTCTCGGTGACCTCTGCCTTCGCCAACTCGACTTCTTGGCGAACCAGAGTGGAAGTCTCGCGCGAAAGATCTTTGACGAGTTCCCCAATGCTGTGCTGTCGCTGATCCTCCAAATGCCGAATCTCAGCCATGTCACTCCCTCCAAGCGCGGCTGGCTCCCAGACCGCACGTACTGCTTGAGCTTTGTGTTTACATCTCAGTTCCCCTTTGCCTACCCGAGTTACACGCGGCGAAGCGCCAAGATCCGCGAATGCAGCGCCGTCGGGACCGAGAGTCGGGGACCGTGCGTGACCAAGACTGGACCTGGGACCGGTCCCCTTCACGCAATGGGCGCCTAGAGTTAGGGCGTGTGGTGGACCGACCAATATTCCTCGCGGCATGACCTAGGCAAAACCAAACCCCGCCGGCTGCCGGGCTACGCCTTCGGGCTCGCCGGGTTGCTTCTGCTGCTGTATTCGGCGGTACCGGGGGTCACGGCCGCCAATGCCGGGCTTCTCGAGGAAAAGCGCGGTGCGCTGGCCGCGGCCGACGCCCGCATCCTCGATACCGAGACCCAGATACAACAGGCCACCGAGGAGCACGCCCTCCGGCAGGCGGAAGTTGCCGAACTGCGCAGACAGATCGAGAGCGCTCGTGCCGCGGAGCTTCAGACCATGCTGGAACTGGAGGACTCCCGGGTTGCCCTCTCGGAACGCCTGGTTGCTCTCTACAAGGAAAATCACGCCTCGTTCCCCGTGGTCCTGCAGATAATGGCCAGCGAGGACGCACTACAGGACGTCGTCAAGTTGGCTCCCCAGTTGATCCGCATAGCCCAAGACGACAAGGAGCTCATCGAGCGGGTGGCCGCTCTGGCGATGGGGCTGGCTTTGCAGCAGAAAGAACTCGCGCGCGAGCAACAGCGGCTGGAGCATCTCATCCGCCTCCTGGACGAAGCCAAACTCCGTTTGGTTGCCCCGCTGGAGGAGGCCCAGGCCGCGCGCGCCGTACTGGCGTCGGAAGTGGAGCTCCTTGAGAGCATGCACGCCCTGGAGGTGAAGGCCGAGAGCCACCGGGCTCACTGGCGCGGCCGCGTTTCCTCGAGCACCTGGCGCCTGGCGCAGGGCTTCACTTTCCCGGTCGACGGCAGCTACTCCTTCATCAACGATTGGGGTTTCCCCCGCGACGGCGGGGAGCGCAGCCACAGGGGCACCGACGTAATGGCGCCTTTCGGCACGCCGCTGGTGGCGTGTGTGGCCGGAGTCGTCGACTCGATCGATCACGATCAAACCCTCGGCGGCGTGGTGCTGTGGCTCAGAGGCGACAATGGTCACCGCTACTACTACGCCCACCTGCAATCGATCGCCCCGGGAATAAGGGGAGGCATGCGGGTATTGCCCGGGATGCTCATCGGCCGCGTGGGTAACAGCGGGAACGCCGCCGGGGGCGCCCCTCACCTCCACTTCCAGATTCATCCCGGCGGAGGTGGCCCCGTCAATCCCTTCCCGGTGCTTAACATCTCCGGATAGTCGCCGTCTCCGGATAGTCGCCGGGCGGGCCGGACCTCGTCCGAGCAGCGGACCAGGAGCGGACCAGGAGCGGACGAGGAGCGGACGAGGAGCGGACGAGGAGCGGACGAGGAGCGGAGCCTATCCCAGGAACACCCTCCCCGCGATGTGGTAGGTAAAGACCACCCCAAAGAGAAACAACGCGAGCACGCCGGCCTCCAGGGGGCGGCGGAAGCGTCGCAGCCTCCAGATGACCAACGAGACTCCGGCTATGATGGATATCTTGAAGAATCCGGCAAGCACGGGGCCCTGAGCAAACAGGGCCCGCATCACCGGATTTGCCTCGCCGGCCCCCTTTTGCAGGGCATCCAGGGTGAGCGCGAAGTCGGCCAGGTTGAGAAGATTCACGCCGACCAGCAACACGAAGAGAGCCTGGGGATCGCGGCGAAGACCGCGCAGGAATTGCGTGTACCAGTGGGAGCCCCGGGATGGGTCCCGGCGGTCGAAGCCGGTGCGGCGCTCCCGCAGGCGAAATGCGATCTTCCTACGCCGCTCCTGCCGCCGGCGGTTGATCTGTCCGCGGTCAATCACCTGGAGGCGCCTTTTTGCCTTCAAGCAAGTACATACTCGAAAATCTACCAAATTCTTCCGTGAGTAGAAACACAACGCGACCCTTCTCGCGCGCGCTCGATGAACGGCCTAAGGCTGGGCTCTGGACGCGGCAAACAGGTAGGCGAAGACTTGAGCGTCCGCCACGAGGTTCGAGATCAGGGCATACTCGTCCGGTTGGTGGGCGGTGTCTTCCATGGTAGACCAGACGGCGGCGGGCACGCCCCGCGCCCGAAAGGCCGCGGCCACTGTGCCCCCGCCGATCCCGATGGTCCTGGCTTCCACCCCGCGCAGCTCCCGGAGGGCGTCCCCCAGCAGCCGCACCACAGGAACATCGTCAGGGATCGCAGGCGGGGGGGGGAAGGAAGCTTCGCTGTCCAGGGCCCACGCTCGGCTCCACCCCCGCCGCCGCCTCGCGGGCCACCCGCAGCACGTCCTCGAGCGGGTAACGCGGCAATACCCGGCAATCGAACCAGAGCCTTTCTTCGCCGGGGATGGTGTTGATGTTGGGGACGTTCGCCAGGCGCTTGGTGGGTTCGAAGGTCGAGGCCGGGGGATCGAAGCGCGGGTCACTCGCCGGGAAGGCATCGTGCAGGGCTTCGTCAACCCGCACGACCACGTGGGCTGCGGCCCGATGAGCGTTCGCCCCCACATGGGGCATCGAGCCGTGCACCTGCCACCCGTGCACGTCGACCCGCATGAGGAGAATGCCTTTCTTCCGCGATCTCGATGGCGTCTCCCCCAGGCAGGCCGAAGTCGGGCACCACGACCAGGTCGCTCGGTTTCACCAATTCGGGCTCACTACCGAGCAGAAAGTCGACGCCGTAGCGATTCCCGCTCTCTTCGTCCGCCACCAGAAGCAGTCCCACGTCCCCAGGAGGACGAAGGCCTTCCTCGTGCAGCGCCCGCAGCCCGAAAAGCGAAGCGGTCAGCCCCTGCTGGTTGTCTTCGACCCCCCGCCCTATCAGGCGATCGCCCTCCACTCTCATCTCGAGCGGATCCCCGGACCAGGCAGCGAGGGTCCCGGGAGGCACCGTATCTAAATGGGAAAGCACCCAGACGGTAGGAGCATCGCCCCCCGGCACTCGCAACACCAGATTAGGGCGTCGCCCGGCCGGCACCCGGGGATCAGGGGCATCGACCCGGCGGGGGGCGGGCAGACCCACCTCGCGCAGGTAGGCTTCGAGGAACTCGGCCCGCGGCTCCTCCCCCTCTCCTCCGTTATCCGGTCCCAGTCCCGAGATCGCCGTCAGACGGCGCTGGAACTCGATCATCTCCTCGCGATAGCCCTCCACGCGGGCCTCTATCCGCCGTCGCAGGTCCACGGGTAGTCTCACTTCGGGTCCTCTCGGGTAGGGAACGACGGTCAACTTACCCAGTAGAGTCTGCTGGAAGCCATCAGAGAACCGCCACCATCACGAGGACAAACATGACATCGAGCGCCGACGTAGTGATCAGACTCGAAGAGTTAAAGGATCCAGAGGCCTCCGCGGGGATGGCCCGATACGGCATCACCGGAGGCTGCGTCTATGGAGTGAGAATGCCGGCGCTCCGGCGGTTGAGAAAGGAGCTGGGCACTTCGCACGAACTGGCCCTCGACCTCTGGGAACTCCCCTGCCGGGAGACGAGGATCCTTGCCGGGCTCATCGGTGATCCCGAGCGGATGAGCCCCGCGTTGATGCTCTCCTGGGCCAAACAGTTCGATTCCTGGGAGGTCTGCGACCAGACGGTGATGAACCTCTTCGACCGCAGCCGCTACAACTACCAGTTGGCCGTGCAGTGGAGCACCCGCCGGGAGGAGTTCGTCAAGCGGGCGGCGTACGCGCTGATGGCGCTGAGGGCCGCCCGGGACAAGGAGGCCCCGGACAGGGTCTTCCGGGCTCTCCTGCCCCTGATCGAATCGGGCGCCGCGGACGGTCGCCCCTACGTCAAGAAGGCGGTCAGCTGGGCGCTGCGCAATATCGGCAAGCGCAACGCCGAGCTCAATCGGGCGGCCGTCGAGACCGCCCGCACACTCAAGTCGGCGCCCGACCCCGGCGCCCGCTGGGTGGGAGCCGACGCCTTCCGCGAATTGACCTCAAAGCCGGTCAAGCAGCGGCTGGGGATCTAAGCTCGCGCTCGCCTCACCTCGTCCGCCTCGCCGAGCCCCTACACGAAGTCGATCTGAAACTCGAATATGCCCTCGGCGATACGGCTTTGCATCTTGTGCCCGCTCTTACGCAGCACCGCCTGCATCGCCTGGTTGTTCTGCAACGCCTCGCCGTAGAAGCCGGCGATACCGTTGCGTTTGGCGATCTCGATCAGGTGCTTGAGCAGGAAGCTCCCCAGCGCCTTGTTCTGCCACGCGTCCTCGACCAGGAAGGCGACCTCGGCGCGGTTGGTCTTGGGATCCAGGTAGTAACCTCCGACGGCGATGATGTCCTCCCCGTAGGCTTCGGGGAGCGTCGCCACCAGGGAGACCTCATTGCGATGGTCGATGTAGACGAAGTCCTGAATCTGCTTCTGCGGCATCTTGTTCAGGTACTGCATGAAGCGGGAGTAGATGCTCTGCTGGGAGAGCGCGTAGAAGAGGTCCTTCATCTGCGGAGCATCCATGGGGTTGATCGGCCGCACGGTGATCTGAGTGCCGTCTCTCAGCACCATGCTGGTACTCAGCTCTCGGGGACCGATGGCGATGCGCCCTTCGACGTCAGCGAGTTCGGGGCGGATGTAGTGGGCCTCGATGGCCTCGCGCAGGAGTTCGGCCCGGTAATCGGGATGGGCAATGCTGATCAGCGCGAGCGCCCTCTCCTGGACGCTCTTACCGCGCAGGTAGGCCACGCCGTACTCGGTGACGATGTAGTGCACGTCCCCGCGCGTGGTGACCACGCCCGCTCCCGGGCTGAGGGTGGTCACGATCCTCGAGATCTCGCCGTTCTTAGCGGTCGAGGGCATCACGATGATCGCCTTGCCGTCTTCGGAGCGGGCGGCCCCCCGGTTGAAGTCGGCCTGTCCCCCAATACCCGAGAAGAAGCGGGTGCCGATCGAATCAGCGCATACCTGTCCGGTGAGATCCACCTCGAGGGCGGCGTTCACGGCCACCATCTTGTGCTGTTCGGCGATCAGCGAAGGGTTGTTGACGTACTCCGTGGGGTGCATCGCGAAGTCCGGATTGTTGTCCATGAAGTCGTAGAGCTTTGCTGTGCCCAGGCAGAAACTGGCAACGTGCTTGCCTCGATCGTGGCTCTTGCGAAGGCCGGTGATGACGCCATTCTGGATCAGGTCGACAAAACCGTCGAACAGACTCTCGGTGTGGATCCCCAGATCCTTCTTGCCTCCCAGATGGTCAAGCACGGCAGGCGGCGTGCGGCCGATGCCGATCTCGAGGGTGGCCCCGTCGTCGATGAGCGCGGACACGTACCGGCCGATGGTGGAGCTGACCTCGTCGGGCTGGTACTGCTCGGCCTGGAGGATGGGCACGTCCACGGGCACCAGGGTGTCGATGTCGTAGACGTCGATGAAGCTGTCGCCCAGAAGGCGAGGCATCTTCGGGTTGACCTGGGCAATTACCCAGCCCGCGTTGGCGGCGGCGCTCTTCACGATGTCCACCGAAACCCCGAGGGAGCAAAGCCCGCGATCATCGGGGGGCGTCACATGGATCAGGGCCACGTCCAGGGGCAGCTCGCCGGAGGAGAACAGCCGAGGCACATCCGAGACCAGGATCGGGGTGTAGTCGACCAGCCCCTCCTGATCGGCGCCGCGAATGGTAGAGGACACGAAAAAGGCATTGACGTCGAAGTGCTTGGCCAGTTCCAAGTATTGGTCCTCCGGGCCGCCCACCATCAGCAGGTTGACGATCTGCACGTCGGGCAGTTGCCCGGCCCGCGCGATCAGCGCCCGCACCAACTCCTGAGGAACGGCCGCCCCGGTGCCGAGAAAGACCCGCTGCCCGGGCTTGATGTGGGCGACGGCCTCTTCGGCCGTCGCCACCTGGGCCGCGTACTTCTCCTGCCACTCAGTATCGTAGCTCCGCGTCTTCAATGCCATTTAGCTCTCACCTGCTTCGCTAAGGGTTATGCGGGCGTCGGCGGCGACCGGCTCGGTGCCGACCTCGCCGACGATGAAGGGATTGATGTCGAGTTCCGCAATCTGCGGGAAGTCCGTGACCAGCTGACTGATGCGCTGCAGGCCGCCGGCGATGCTGGAAAGGTCGACCCCGGTTTCGCCCCTTGCCCCCTCGAGCAGGGCGTAGGAGCGGGTGGAGCGCAACATCTGCATGGCCTCGTCGGCGGTGATCGGAGCGAGATGGAAGGTCACATCCTTCATCACCTCGACGAAGATGCCGCCCAAGCCGAACATCAGCATGGGCCCGAACTGAGGATCGCGGGTCATTCCCAGAATCACCTCGAGGCCGGGGTGCGCCATCTGCTCGATGTAGACGCCGTCGATGTGGGCATCGGGAGCGACTTGGGGGATGCGCAGCATCATCAGGTCGTAGGCGTCCCGGACCTGCTGTTTGTTGGTCAGGTTGATCTTGACTCCGCCGACATCGGATTTATGGATGATGTCCGGCGAGAGGATCTTCATGGCTACCGGGAAGCCCAGGCGTTCGCCGAGTTCCACGGCCTCGTCTCCGCTGCGGGCAATGCCTCCCTCGGGGACCTCGAAATCGTAAGCTCCCAGGATGGCCTTGGCCTTGACCTCGCTAACCTGCAGGCGCCCGGTGCGCACGTGCTGGCTGACGATACGCTCGACCCGTCGGCGGTTGACTGGGAAGCGCGTGACCACCCGCTGGGGCCGGCGCTTCCACTCGACGTAGTCGACCATGGCCCGAAGCGCGCGGACTGCCCGCTCCGGGTCGGGGTAGTCGGGAAGGCTCTGCGCCACGAGTTCGGAGCGCCCGGGGAGCACGTCCTGCCCTCCCATGAAGACGGCGAGAATGGGCTTTTTCCCATCGTGGGCCTCGCCGATGGCGCGGGCCGTCTCGGCGGGCTTGGTCATGGCCTGCGGGGTGAGGATCACCATGACGGCGTCCACCGTGCCGTCCTGCAGGCTGGCCTCCACCGCGGCTTTGTAGCGCTCGGGGTCGGCGTCGCCCAGCACGTCGATCGGATTTCCGACACTGGCGGCATCCGGCAACTTCGCCTTGAGCGCCGACGAGGTAAAGGAATCGAGCGAAGCCACCTCCAGACCGGCGTGCTCCACCGCGTCGGCGGCCATGATTCCCGGACCGCCGGCGTTGGTGATGATGGCCACCCGGTTCCCTTCGGGAAGGGGTTGGGTGGCAAGAGCCGTGGCGAAGTCGATGATCTGCTCGAAGGAGTCCGCGCGTATCACCCCGGCCCGCCGGAAGGCGGCTCCATAGGCGATATCGGCCCCGGCCAAGCTGCCCGTGTGGCTGGAGGCCGCTTTGACTCCCGCCGTGCTGGTGCCCGACTTGAGCACCACCAGCGGTTTCTTCTCAGCCACGTTCTCAGCGACCCGGATGAATTCATCACCCGAGCTGATGCTCTCCAGATAGGCGACCAGCACTTTGGTCTCCTCGTCATCGGCGAGGGCCGCGAAGAGATCCACCTCGTTGATGTCCGCCTTGTTGCCGATGCTCACCAGCTTGGCCAGTCCCAGATGCCGTTCCTCAGCGAAATCCAGGAGCGCTGCCAAAAGGGCACCCGATTGCGAGACCACCGAGATCCCGCCTTCTTTGGGGATTCCCTCCGCGAACGAGGCGTTGAAGCTATGGTGGGTGTTGATCACGCCCAGACAATTGGGGCCCAGCATGCGGACACCGCGGTGACGCACCATCTCGACCAGTTCCTCTTCCGCGCGGGCCCCCTCGGGTCCGACCTCTTTGAAGCCCGCGGTGATGACGACGATCGATTTGGCCCCTGCGTTGAGCGAGTCGCTCACGGCGTCCTTGACGAACTTCTGGGGAACGGTGATCACGCTCAGTTCGACGGTGGAGGGATACCCGCCCAGGTCCTTGTAAGCTTTGATGCCCAGGATGTCGCCACCCCTGGGGTTCACCGGGACGATGGTACCGTCAAAGCCGCCGTTGACCAGATTGCTCATGACGGCGTAACCCACCTTGCCCGGAGTGGCCGAAGCTCCAATCACGGCCACGGTTCCGGGGGTAAATAACGATTCCAGCATTCCCTGCCTCCTGGTCGGTCTATCCTGGCCCGTTGCAGACAGGCTTTCGTCCCTAGTCTTTCCTTGCTGAGTACCGCGTGTACACCCTACCAGCCGGAACCGGTTCTTCCAGCCAAAAGTGCGCATGGCCGCCCAATTAGACCAAAAGGTCTAAAGGCTCCGGCGTCGCCAAAGGTAAGGGCTGAGCAGGACCAGGATGCCGGCCAGGATCAACACCACGGGCCACATGAACCTCAGTTCGGTGTATCCGCTGAGACCGATGATCAGTTCGAAGAAGGCCAAGAGAAGCAGGAAGAGAACCAGGCCGATCAGCAACAGGGAGATACCCACCCGATGACTGGCGGGCCGGCTGCTCAGCCGTCCGTAGATCATCAATCCGGCTCCGACCGACGTCGGCGCGACCAGCGTCCACGCGTACGCCCAGGCCTGCCACTGACCGGTCGCGTTCAGCACGAGAAGGATCACGCCGGCCATCGCGACGACACTGCCGGGGACGGCGAGTCCCGCCAACAGACGCACGGAAAAGGCCAGGGTCAGAAGAACCAATCCCGGAACCAAGACCCACAGCGGCCAGAGGCGCGCGGAGAGATCCAGATCGAAGATATTGCCGAGCAGAAAGGCGGCGCCGAGCACAGCCAGGAAAGCGCCGAGGACTATCTCCAGATATCGGGTGGCGCCGTGCTTGGCCATCAGAAGCTCTGCAGGTCCGCCAGGACCTTCGCGGCGTGCCCCTTAGCCTTGACGGCGTGGTAAATCTTGCGGATCAGGCCGTCCCGGCCAATCACGTAAGTGGAACGCTCAGCCTTGCCCGAATCGCGGATCACGTCATAAAGACGGATCAACTCCCCTTCGGGATCCCCCACCATGGGAAACGGGCCGCCCTTCTCGCGGGCGAAGCGCTCCATCACCTCGGGCTTATCGGCCGAGATGCCTACGATCTGGGCATCCTGAGCCTGGAACTCGGAGAACAGTTGGCTGAACTCAACCGTTTCCGTGGTTCATCCCGGAGTGAACGCCTTTGGGAAGAAATAGAGAACCACCGGACCCCGCTGTAGCAGATCCGCCAACTCCAGGGGACCGGCCGTGCTCTGGACGATGAAGTTCGGAGCCTGGGAACCGACCTCGAGCATGGCCTGCCTCCGATTTGCCGAGATTCAAGAGATACTGCCGGATACGTAGCCGGGCAGGCGGGCCGACAAACGCGAGGCGCTCGGCAACCCCGCCACGCGGATGGTCGCTGAGTGCTAGGTAGCCGCAGGCGCCGGCCTCCGAAATCAGCCCTCCAGCATTTCGACGAACTCCCGGAAGAGGTAAAAGCTGTCGTGCGGCCCGGGACCGGCTTCCGGATGATACTGCACGCAAAAGGCCTTCTGCTCGGGCACGCGCAGGCCCTCGACCGTCCCGTCGTTCAGATTGAGATGGCTGACTTCAACCGGACCGAATTCCGAATCCAGCACCATCTGTTCCGGCCTGATGGCGGAGAGGTCCTCTCCCCTCTCGAGCGCGTGGGATACCGCGGCGGGAGGCTCCACGGCAAACCCATGGTTCTGGCTGGTGATCTCGATCGCGTCCCGTAGGTAGTTTTTCACCGGATGATTGATTCCGCGATGGCCGAACTTCAGCTTGTAGGTGGCGAGTCCCAGGGCCAGCGCCATCAGCTGGTGACCCAGGCAGATGCCGAAGATGGGGACCCGGCCGAAGAGATGGCGGATGCAGTCGACCGCGTATTCAACGGGAGCCGGGTCGCCGGGCCCGTTGGAGAGAAAGACCCCGTCCGGTTCGAGCGCCAGCACCTGCTCGGCCGTGTAGGTCGAGGGCACCACGGTAACTGTGCAACCCACTTCCAGCAGATTCTTGAGAATGGAACGCTTCATCCCGTAGTCGAAGGCGACGACGTGATAGCGACCACCCGTGGTCGAGACCCGGTAAGGCTCCGCGCAGGTCACGGCATGGACCAGATCCCGGCCGGACAAAGAGGGGTGCTTGCGCGTCTCCTCGAGCAACCCCTCCAGAGACAGGTTCTCGCCGGCGGCGACGCAGGCGGTCATAGCCCCGTGCTCGCGGATTCGCCGGGTGAGCGCGCGGGTGTCCACCCCGCCCACGCCGACCACACCTCGCTCCTGCAACCAGTCGACCCAGCCCTGAGGGCAGTTGTGGTTGTAGTTGGTGTTCTTCACCTCGCGGACCACGATGCCCTTGGAGTGCACGCGATCGGATTCCAGGAGGTAGTCCGAAGCCCCATAGTTGCCGATCATGGGATAGGTGAAGGTGACGATCTGTCCGTAGTAGGAAGGATCGGTCGTCACTTCCTGATAGCCGGTCATCCCCGTGTTGAAGCAGATCTCTCCGAAGACCTTGCCCGGCGAGGCGAAGCCGAACCCCCGAAAAATGGTGCCGTCCTTGAGGATGACGTAACCCGGTAACTCGTTACGGTACATCCGGCCTCCTAATCGCGCTCGCCCGCGGCGCGGGCATCCCGAAGAAGGGACGCGCTCAGCCGCCGGGCGCCTGCAACGATGGTCTCTTTGATCCTGCCCTGCATGGGTCTCCCCAGGAAGGCCGAATTGCGGCTCTTGCCGGCCAGGTCGCCCTCGGTGAGGGTCCACTCTTCGTCCAGGTCGATCACGGTCAGATCCGCGACAGCGCCGACTTCCAGCCGAGGACCGGGCAGGCGCAGACTCTTGGCCGCCCCCGCGGTCATGGCCGTCACCAGCCTCTCCAGGGATAGTTCGCCGGGGGCCACCAGCCCCGCGTACAGGGCGGGGAAGGCGCTCTCCAGCCCCACTGTCCCGAAGGCGGCCTGCTCGAAGGGGACTTCCTTCTCGTGCGGCGCGTGGGGGGCGTGGTCGGTGCCCACACAGTCCACCCAGCCCTCCGCGAGACCCCGAATGAGCTCCTGGCGATCGGCCTGCGAGCGCAGCGGAGGGTTCACCTTGAGATTCTGATCGAAGGAACGCACCTCTTCATCCACGAGGAGCAGGTGGTGCGGGGTGACCTCGGCGGTGACCGGCAAACCGGCATCTTTCGCCAACCGCAGCCGGGCGAGGCAGGCCCCCGCCGAGAGGTGCTGCAGGTGCACCGGTGTGGGCCGCTTTCCCAGCCGCTCCGCCTCGGCCGAGGCGTAGGCCAATCCATCGAGGGCCTGACCCAGCGGGCCGGTCTCCGCCACCACGGGAACGCCCCGCAGGCCCAGGCGCGCCGACCAGGCTCCTTCGTGCATCACGCCGTCCAGTGCCGCGCTCGAGTCCTCCAGATGAAGCAGCAGGGGGCGATCGCAGTCCCGCAGGTAGCGGAGGGCGTGGAGCAGCAAATCGGTGTCTTTAACCGGGTGCCCGTCGTCGGAAAAGCCAACCACTCCCGCGTCGAGCAGTTCTCGCAGTTCGGCAAGCTCCCGCCCGCGCTGCCCCCGGGTCACCGCGCCGACCTGGCCGACGCGCACCCAGGCGGTACGCCGAGCCTGCTCGAGCACCCAACCTACCAGCGGTCCGCCGTCCACCACGGGATCGGTATTGGCCATGGCCACCACCGTGGTGAAGCCTCCGGCCGCCGCAGCCCGGCTGCCGGACTCGACATCTTCCTTGTACTCGTGACCCGGCGTGCGCAGGTGCGCGTGCGGATCGATGAAGCCGCAGAAGACGTGACAACCCTCCAGTTCGGAGAGAACCTCGGCGCCCTGCCTGTGCGAGGCGGAAGGATCGCAGCAGATCGGCCTTCCGGTCAAGTTCGGTCACTGGGTCGAAGACGCGGACCGAGGGCAGCAGAAGGGTCTCGGGGGGGATTTCGCAACAGGCCAGACGGGGACCGAGGACGGACGCCGCCCGCGGTCTTCCCCGCGGCGAGATTGGGGTGCTCACGTGGGTTTCCTTTCGGCCTCTCAGGACACGTTTAAAGGCGATGGCTATGGTACCGTGCCCGAAGACGATGTTCTACTCTTTCGCGAATCGCCGGGGGCGGAACCCGGGTAGGGATAGGGAAGAAAAAGGGAGGCCCGTGTGAGCAAGACCTGCTACAACTGCGGCACCGAAAACGCCGAGGTCAGCCAGTTCTGCCGCGACTGCGGAGCGGATCTGCGCAGCGTCGGGTCACTCAACAGAACCGGCGTACAGGGCGGCCGGCCGCAGGAACGTGTCCTTTGGGACAACGGCCACATCCAGGTAACCACCGAAGCGGTTTTGATCGGCATGAAGACCGACGAGCCCGACGTCGTGCCGCTGGACACCATCTATGAGGTAAAGATCGAGGAAGGCTGCGTCCACCTGCTGGTCAAGGACGGGGACGACCAGCAATGCCTGCTGGATAACCCGGAGGAACTGGCCGACTTAGTGCGGGACCAGATGTGCCGACCGCGCCTGAGCCAGCAGCGCCAACATCCCGACGAGTCCCGCTAGGCCGGTCGCCAAAACCGGGTACGTGGTGTAGGACGACAGGATTCCCTCCGGGATTTCGCGGGTAGCCCACCTGCGAGTGGCACTTCACCCGGGGGGATTTGAGATGCGCCCACCAGTCGGCCTACGCGGTTCCGCCCTTCTCCTGTTTGACTTCTCCCGCGGGCGGCAGGCTCTGCTTTCCGTGACCCAACCCGCGCTCGGAGCCCTGCTGGCCGCGGGTGGCCTTCCCCCGGGGAGGGTGATTGGGCTGGGCCTGGTCGCCGCGGCTGCGGGTTTCTTGAGCGTTTTCGCCGCCAACGATCTCTACGACCGCAGGGCGGACTCGGTCGAAGTCGCCCTGAGAGCCGATGGACCCCCCGCCAAATCCTTCGACGTGGACGTGGTGAGCGTCAGGCATCCCCTGGCCACCGGTCAACTGCCGCTCTGGCTGGGGACCAGCTGGGTCGTCGGCCTGGGACTGGCCGGCTTCGCCGCCGCGTGGGCCCTCCGCCCCCTCTGCGCACTGGTATTCTTGGCCTGCAACCTCTTGGAGTTCGTCTACTGCTCGCTCCGTAAACGCTCCTGGAGCAAGACCATTCCCGCCGGCATCATGGTCGGCCTGGGCGGCCTAGCCGGATGGTTCGCCGTGGCCGGACCCAGTTGGGGGGCGCTCGCGTTCTTCCTGCTGCTCACCACCTGGGAGATCGCCGGACGCAACCTGTCGAACGATCTGGCCGACCTCTCGGGAGACGGTGCGGTGGGCATCACCACGGTGGCCACCATCTTCGGTCCGGCAACCTCGGCTAACTGGATCCTGCTGGGAGCGATTGCCATGCCCCTGCTCGCCGCCCTCCAACCCGGTGGCCTCTCGCTCCGCCTCTCGCTGGCGGCCGGAGCGGTGGCGCTGATGACTCTACCTGCCCTGCGGCTGAAGCTCGCCACCTCGGAAGCCCAGGCGCAGATGTACTTCAACCGGGCGAGCCTCTACCC
>Ga0209386_1000282_pt1 | contig 26292 bp, 23 predicted proteins | sample NGEPertwo_FD_184510 | JGI IMG/M metagenome (GOLD analysis project Ga0209386, IMG submission 184510) | Arctic peat soil microbial communities from the Barrow Environmental Observatory site, Barrow, Alaska, USA - NGEE Permafrost154B-two... | ecosystem: Environmental > Terrestrial > Soil > Wetlands...
TTCTTACTAATCAGCTAAAAACCCTTGAAAAAGCTAGTTAATCATTAATAATCAAAGGGCAACAATCACATTAGGCTACCTGGAAATCACAGAAGCAGCGATTTAGAGGGTGCGAAACTTAAGTTACAATTACAGAGAAAACAGCGTAGGTGATTTGAAGTAAAGAAGGGATAAGAACTCTTTCTTTTGCTTGCACATTAAGAGGCAAGGTAATAAACAGGGATTACCTTGCCTCTTATTTGCTGATCTAGTCATGTCATTTAACTCTTCTAGAGGTGGAGGGTGTTGAACAAAAGAGGGTGCAACTGAACAATTACTACAGCAAGAATGGTTATCTTTAAGGTCAAAACTAAAATATTTTCCCTAAAAGGAATTGGAAAACTTATGTCGAAATTATTATAAATTGGAATTTGATAATTGAAATAAAGGTTCTCTAAAAAGGGTCTTATATAATATGTACATTAGATGGGGGTATTGAATAATGGAAAAAATTGATTTTGATAATCTATATTTTAGTGATTTGACGGAAATAACCTTTAATAAATATTTCAAATTCATTAAAGGTTCTAGAAAATCACGTAACTATATTACTCTTTTACATGATAATTTAAATGACATAATTGTTGATAGTTGTATTCCAATTTTCATATATGCCATGAAATTAACTTTTCCAGAAATACATATTTACCCAAAATCACACGATGAAAATGGACTAGTAACCTCAATGAGGAGATACATTATAGACTATTATGTGAATGAAAAAGATTTAACAGATATTATTGATTATTCTAAAATAGAATTTACAGAGGAAAAATTCCAACTTTTAAGGTTAATATTCACTATATTATGTAGGAGAAACCAGAAAGCCACTACGGATACAAAGCAAGGAAATGAACAGTATAAATTTGCTCCATGGCAAGTTGCATATAACTATTACTTGAATGCATGTTCAGCTTCGTCTATTGATGGTGGGGTCTTATACTTAGTAAGTGGACTTGAAGCATTGCTTACTAATAAAGAGGAAGGGTTGTCCCAAAAAACATCTTTACGTGCTTCAGTAATACTATCCGACAACGAGGATAATCGAAAAAATACGTTTAACTTTATAAAGCAGATGTATGATATTCGAAGTCTTGTCGTTCATGGCGATCCTGATAAACTTTTAAAGTTAAAGTATAAATGGTTTTTCGAAGACTCATATTCATCATATTTCAGACTAAAGAAAATTTTATCAGAAATACTCATAAAGCTAGATATAATGACGGACAAAAACGTTATTATTGACCAAATACAGAAGAATATATTTGATGCACAATTTAGATGTGAGCCTATTAATATTTCATAAACTTACCCATTACCGAATAATTGTAATTACAAACCTGTACAATGTTTATGTAAAACAACTGCGACCTAAAGAATTATCTGGTCGTGGTTATTTTAATTGTTCTAATCTATTAAGAAATGTTAATATTAGTTGACATATTAGATCACTACGCTTATAATTCTCTTTGTTGGGGAAAAGGGAGTCCAATGGTGTTAAATGGACTTAAAACAGAAAAACCCCTTATATATCAGTTTGACCTAGCTTGAGGATGAACGTCCTGAGGCACCATTCATAGACTTGACGAATTTTGGAAGCTTGTCTATAATGAATCATAAGTTGGGTATATTATGCGGACGTGGCTCAGCGGTAGAGTATTGGCTTCCCAAGCCGAGGATCGCGAGTTCGAATCTCGTCGTCCGCTCCATCAGTAATAACAAGGACTTTGTGTTTTTCACGCTTGAAAGACGAGGGTCCTTTTTGTTTTGCCTGAGATTCTGAAAATCAAAAACAACTCCCAAAAAATTATATCTCAGTGAGAAGTATTATATTCGTTAGCGTGGATGATTAAAAAAATACGACGAGATACTGCCTAAGTGATGGCGTAGGGCCATCAAATTAGTGTGACTGCCTACATCCTGGCGTTCAGGCATTACTAGTTCCAAAACGTCCTCCACCGTGGTAACCCGTTTTATCCATAATTGCTCTAAGGTGGCTAAAATTAGAATAAAAATAATGATCTATACGTGCTGTGCTTTGCCTTTTTAATTGTACTTGTGTTATAATTTAAACTGAATTAAAAGACGTGAGTATCGAGAGGAGGGTGTTTTAATGGCAAAACACATTCAGACCATAGTGAAATCAAACCTAAGTGCAACGGTGAAGACCGGAGGGTGTGGCAAGTGTCAGACCTCTTGCCAATCAGCTTGTAAGACGTCGTGCACGGTTGGGAACCAAGTGTGTGTTAAATAAGGTTTGGCTATATCGAACATAGGATTGCAGAACCCACCCACATAGGGTTGGGTTCTGTTCTATTTAATTGACAGGCAAGAAGGGGAGAATCTAGATGTTCAATAACTTTAATATTAAGGGATATAACATTAAGAAGAATGTTCATAGCTACCACCAAGGAAATTTGTGGATAGCGCATGATGTTAATTCCGGTTCGTTGCATGTTCTAGATGAGGGGACATTTGAGGTCCTAAAGGCTTGCGAGGCTTTGCAAGAGATGGACAAGGACATCACTTTAGAGGCGGTGAACCAGGCCCTTAGTCAAGTGGGTAATAAAGCAATTGTGGTAGAAGAAATTTCAGGAATTTTTGATGAACTAGAGGAACGATGGAAGGAAGGAACCCTTTTCTCCGGAGAAATAGCGGAGGTAACCTTAAATTATCCATCTAAACCAATCATCAAAGCAATTTGTCTTCATGTTGCCCATGATTGTAATCTGCGCTGCAAATATTGTTTTGCAGGGACTGGAGCCTTTGGTGGGAGCAGGACGCTCATGGATTTTGAGACGGGTAAAAGAGGGATTGACTTTGTTTTAGAGTCATCAGGTCATCGAAGTCATTGCGAAGTTGACTTCTTCGGTGGGGAACCGCTCCTGAACTTTAAGGTGGTTAAGGAGTTGGTTCAATACGGAAGAAAAGCTGCAGCAGACATCAATAAAACGATTAAATTCACGCTGACCACAAATGGCGTATTGCTCGATGAGTTGGTTCAAGATTATCTAGAGCAAGAGAACATCAGTGTGGTCCTGAGCTTAGATGGTCGACCAGAAGTTCATGACCGTATGCGTCCTTATGCTGATGGTAGAGGAAGTTACTCTAAAGTCACCCCTCTATTCAAGCAGTTTGCAACGAAACGTCCTGAAAGTTCACCCTACGCAGTGGGAACTTATTACTACGTTCGTGGAACCTACACACATTTTAACTTAGATTTCGATCGTGATGTTTTGCACATAGCAGATTTAGGGTTGAATCAGATTTCTATGGAACCTGTTGTCGCTGGACCAAAGGATGCTTATGCTTTCCAAGAAGGGGATTTAAGCAAAATACGAGCCTCGTATGATCGTCTCGGTGAAGAGCTCTTAATGCGCCGAGCCCAAGACAAATCCTTTAATTTCTTTCATTTCAATGTGGCGTTAGACCAGGGACCCTGTCTGATCAAACGACTTACTGGCTGTGGCGCTGGTCACGAGTATGTTGCAATTTGTCCTGAGGGAGACCTCTATCCCTGTCATCAGTTTGTGGGTCAAGCTAAGTATAAAATGGGGTCCCTCTATGACGAGAATCCTCATCAACTTAAGACTGAGTTGGTACAGGACTTTCGCGCAGCAAATGTCTATGCCAAATCGTCTTGCCGGGAGTGCTGGGCACGCTTTGCTTGTAGCGGAGGGTGTCATGCGGCAAACGTTGGGTTCACCAACAAACTGACAGAGGTCTACACCTTGGGGTGTGAGCTGCAGAGAAAACGCTTAGAAGTGGCGTTCTATGTTAAAATAAAAGAAATTCAACAAAATACAGTCTCAGCCTCAGAAGTGGAAGTGCGCTGTTAATAGTTTCCATAAGTTGTTTGAATAGCGCGATATTTTGTTTGGATGGTTTGAGAAGACATGTTACAATGGAACTTGGTATTATATGGTTAAGGAGGAGAGCTGTTTGAACAAAAAGACGCAACGTATTTTTGCTGCGATTCTTACTGTTCTTTTAAGTATTGCCATGATTGGTTCGGGGTTTCTTGGGTATTTCGTTAGCGGGGGTAATAAACCCGCCGATTCGACTTCGAGTAAGACTGCCAATGCTACAGCAGCTTACGAAGCCCAAAAAGCGCGCATTGAAGCCATGGTTGAGCAGGCAAAGTTAGATCCTGGGAATGTACCCTTGCAAACTGCGTTAGGCAATGAATATTATGACGCCGGAGTGGCTGCCGAACAGGTCGCGCCTACCGAGACTGCAGAGAATTTTAAACATGCGGTTGAGGCTTATCAGAATGTACTGAAAACAAATAAAGACCCAAATATTCTCGTGGATTTAGCAACTGCTGCTTTCAAAAGTGGGGATAATGAGCTAGCGGAGAAGAGTTTTCTAGAAGCGTTAGCGATTAAACCAGATCATCTGAACGGTTTGGTCAATTACGGAATTTTTCTCGCTAATGTGAAACAAGACTTCGCAGGCGCTATCACCCAGTGGGAGAAGGCTCAGCCTATTGCTTCCACCAGTGCAGAAAAAGATGATATTAAATCACTCATAAGTCAGGCACAAGCGGCCCTCAAGACGACACCGGCAGCAAACGGAAGTGCAAACCCCAACCCCAACCCAGCCGTCAATAATACGACCGGAAAATAAATAGTTCTGAACGACACATGGAGGAACGAGACATGCATTTTACGACCTTAGCGAGCGGAAGTTCCGGCAACGCAATTTTGGTCGGTGAAGACAACCGTCATTTGCTAGTGGATTGCGGGATTAGTGGGAAGAGGCTATTATATAACCTCTCCCTGTTAGACATAGCCGACTCGCAAATCGAAGGGATCGTGGTCACTCATGAACATGTGGATCATATCCGCGGAGTGGGTGTGCTTGCCCGCAAACTTAAAATACCCATCTATGCCACAAAGGGCTTATGGGAGGTCATGGATCCATTACTAGGAAAGCTTGCGGAAAACCAACATAGGGAGGTTCAAGAATCATTTTCCTGTGCGGGGCTTGAAGTTCTGCTCTACCCTACGTCGCATGACAGCCGAGAAAGCTATGGATTAAAGATCTTGAGGCCCAAACGTGAGGGCAAAAAGGACTTGGCAATCGGTATTGCCACGGATAGTGGCGTGATTACACAAGAAATGCACCGTCATCTAAAAGGGTGTGATGCTTTTGTTGTTGAGGCTAACTATGATGATCAGATGTTAAAGTTTGGATCCTATCCAGCGTATCTAAAGAAGCGGATTGGGGGACAATACGGTCATCTGGAAAATAAGCAGTTAGCTGAAGGGCTCATGGAATGGATGACTGAAAAAACGCAACGAGTCATACTGGCCCACCTAAGTGAAGAAAATAATACTCCCGAAATTGCGTTGTCGACGGTGTTGCGTATGCTGAGAGATTCCGATAGATCAAGGGAGTACCGGGATGGTCAGGTGCAGGTGGCTCCTCGACATTCGCCGCATGAACTGATCGTGCTGAAAGAATACTTAGCCTGAGGAGGCGCCATGAGTTATTATAACGACAAAAATAATTATTCAGGCAGAGGACGCGGTTTCTTTTCAACGGTTGCAGTCGCTTTAATCAGTGCTTTGCTGGGTGGGGTCATCGCGGTAGCTATGGTTCCATCTATATACGGTACTAAGCAACAGGCACCTACCAATCAAGTCGTCTTAAACGATGGGTCGACAACTCCGACCATCGATACTGGAGAGGTGACTAATTTTCCTGTTGCTCAGATTGCGAAAGCGACGGGTCCAGCCGTTGTTGGGATTGCTAATTTTAAGGCCACAGGGGCTATATTTGGTGGGAGCTCACTCACTGAAGTGGCAAGTGGGTCCGGCTTTATCATTGATGCCCAACAGGGGTACATTGTTACGAATAACCATGTTGTTGTAGGGGCGGAAAAAATTGTTGTTAGTCTGGCCGATGGACGTAATATTGAAGCAAAACTGGTGGGCGCCGATCCACGTACAGACCTAGCGGTCGTTCAGATTTCAGACACAAAAAACCTCATTGCAACGAAGCAGGGAGATTCTTCGAAACTCCAAGTCGGTGAACCCGTGGTTGCCATCGGGAATCCCGGCGGACAAGAATTTGCACGCTCCGTGACGACCGGTGTTATTTCGGCAACGAATCGGATCTTAGATATTGAGGGCGAAGCAAGTTTCAACCTCATCCAAACCGATGCGGCCATTAACCCTGGAAATAGTGGGGGTCCACTTGTGAATTACCAGGGTGAAGTTATCGGGATTAATTCTGCTAAGAATCAGGAACCTGGATTCGAAGGAATGGGTTTTGCCATTCCTATGTCAGACGCCATGCCGACTATTAAACAACTGATAGAAAAAGGGTATGCAAGTCATCCAGGACTAAATGTGCAAATTGATCCTCGCTATACGGCAGAGTATGCGAGTCAAAAAGGTTGGCCAGCGGGGGCCTATGTTGCTAAAGTCACGGCGGGAGGCCCGGCTGATAAAGCAGGGATAAGGGCGGCAGATATTTTGACGAAGATTAATGGTAAAGACATTAAGAACTCTCTGGCCTTAACCCATGAGTTGTTCAAGTATCAGCCAGGTGACACAGTCACCGTTACGATATTTCGTGAGAACAAGACAGTGGAAGCTTCAGTTGCACTCGTTGAAATCAAGTCACAATAATCTACTGCACGGAGTTCTTATTTAAAGCACAAAAAAGAGGCATTTGCCTCCTTTTTGTGCTTTAAATTATGATTAATGGTTTATCACGCAACCCTATAATCAGGTATAGTTCTTTCTGCTTGAAATACAAGAATCTCTTGTATCGTTACATTGCCAAATAAAGCGATCAGTAGTTTTAGATCGGAAATATTTCCAGATATAGCCACTATTATATTCCTCCTAAGACGCTCAGGACTTCCCCTGCAACGCTCTCTATGTTCCAATTATATCCAATAACGTGCTATTTCAGACTAATATATTTAGTTCTAGGCAAATATATTACTAGCCTAGAACTATTAGAGGAATTCTCTAACACCAGGTAACTTGGAATTTGAATTCTAGGCTATAGATCTAAAGGTAATTAAGGACGTAAAGTTGATCTCTCACCCAGTTTACGGTATGATTAAGGGCAAGGGTAAAATCAGCAATGCAGGATCAGAGTTGGAAGAAAGGTTGATAACCGATGGAAAACAAGCCCACTTCAAATTTCCTGAGAAATATTATCATGGAAGACCTAAAATTAGATAAAGTTGATCACATTATCACGCGGTTCCCTCCGGAACCCAACGGCTATTTACATATTGGACATGCTAAATCGATTATTCTTAACTTCGAACTAGCCGATGAATTCAAGGGTAAGACTTATCTGCGCTTTGACGACACTAATCCCTCGAAAGAAGACACCGAATACGTGGAATCTATTAAGGAAGATGTAGTGTGGCTAGGGTATGAATGGGATGAATTGTTCTTTGCGTCAAATTATTTTGAGGAAATGTACAGCCGCGCAGTGTTACTCATTAAAAAGGGTAAAGCGTATGCTTGTGATTCCACCGCGGAGGAAATACGACAAATGAGGGGATCGCTGACAGAAGCGGGTGTAGGAAGCCCTTCTCGAGATCGGTCAGTTGAAGAAAACCTAGCGCTGTTTGAACGTATGCGTCAAGGGGAGTTCAAAGACAGTGAAAAGGTATTACGAGCTAAAATTGACATGGCTTCGCCTAATATAAATATGCGCGATCCTGTGCTTTACCGAATTGCCCATGCTACCCATCACAATACAGGAGATAAATGGTGTATCTATCCAATGTATGATTTTGCGCACCCTATTGAAGATGCTATCGAAGGCGTCACACATTCAATCTGTACTTTAGAATTTGAGGATCATCGTCCTTTGTACAATTGGGTCATCCGGGAATGCGAGATGGACAATAGGCCTAATCAATACGAGTTCGCGCGGTTAAATATTACGAATACGGTCATGAGTAAGCGAAAGCTTAAGCAACTGGTGGATGAGCATGTCGTGGACGGGTGGAATGATCCCCGTATGCCGACCATCTCAGGACTTCGTCGCAGGGGGTATACGGCAGAGGCTATACGCACCTTCGCTAGGGAGATAGGGGTGGCCAAGGTGGATAGTGTTGTCGACACTAAGATGCTCGAACATTTTATCCGGGAGGATTTGAAACTTAAAGCACCGAGAACCATGGCTGTACTAGAACCACTAAAGGTGGTTATTACAAATTATCCCGAAAATCAGGTGGAGATGTTAGAGGCGGAAAATAACCCGGAAAATCCTGATATGGGTACTCGTCAAATTCCTTTTTCTCGCGAAATTTATATTGAACAAGAGGACTTTATGGAGATTCCACCTGCGAAGTATCATAGACTTTTCCCGGGGAATGAAGTTCGGCTAAAAAACGCTTATTTTATTAAATGTAATGATATAGTAAAGGACGAGACGGGAAAAGTCATTGAACTGCATTGTACTTACGACGAGGAGACCAAGAGCGGGTCAGGGTTCACAGGTAGAAAAGTTAAAGGGACGATTCACTGGGTGGAAGCCTCACAGGCTGTACCTGCGGAATTCCGTTTATACGAAGCATTAATTTTGGATGAAGATATGGAAGAAGGGGCATCTTTTCTGGATCACCTTAATCCCAGGTCTTTAGATATTGTTCATGGCTTCATAGAACCAAACATGAAAGACTCAAAGCCCCAGGAAAAATTTCAGTTCTTCAGACATGGTTACTTTAACGTCGATCCCTTGAATACAACTCAAGACCAGCTGGTCTTTAACAGAATTGTGTCTTTGAAGAGCTCTTTTGTATTACCGAAGTAAGTGATGTGGAGCGAAGTCGTTAAGATGTAAGGTAGTTATAAACCCTGGCGTTTAGTTATCATGTAAACAGAACAAAGAGGCAAGTCCCACAAAATGGGGCTTGCCTCTTTGTTCTGTTTACGAATAATTAGCAAAAGATGTGCTAAGCCTTGAGTCTTGAGTAAGCAAGAGTGCAAAGTCAACACCAGTCCCGACGTACACTCTTGGACTTATGTTAAGTCGTTACTAAGTTATTCTTTAAATGTACGACAAAATCCTGAACATTGGTAACCAAAGAGGTCACAGCTAACGAACCTCGATCCTTAAGTTTATTGACTGCAAACTCAGAGATGTCAACACAGTAAATATAAACCGGCCTGATTTCACCGTTTTTTTGTGTGTAGACCGGGGTCATATTCCCTGCTGCAATGGTATGGAGTTGTGTCGCAAGACAAATAACTGTGGTGGCTTTACGGGTATGGTTGCGCATTTCATCTTGAGCCTCATACACATTCGCAATGACGGGCGGGAGGGGTCCATCGTCACGAATGGACCCAGCAAGGACCAAAGGGACGTTATTGGTGATGGCTGAATAAACAACCCCATCCTCAATGCCTTCCTTTTTAAGTAGCAACTCAAGGGAACCAGCTTCCCTGGCTTTATTAATTAAGTCTAAATGGTGATAATGAGCGTTCGGTGGAGATTGTTGGCTATAGGTATGTTGGCCCAAAGCGGTACCAAATAAAGCGGCTTCGAGGTCATGGGTGGCCATGGCGTTACCCGCAAGGATCGCATGAGCATACCCATTGGAAATTAAGGAGGAAAGCGCTTGCCTGGAATCGTAGTCAAAGACAACGGCTGGACCCAGAACCCAGACGATATAACCGTTATCCTTTTCATAGTTTAGGAGTTCATAGAGCTGGTTGTAGTCCATTGAATAAGCTGTCTCTCTGGAACGACCAGCCCTAAAAGCAAATAAATCTGAATTGGAATCGTTCGTACTAAAGCCTTTTGCATATACGTAGATTCCTTCAAGCCCGTCTTCGGTTCGACCGACGATGACGTTATCTCCAACTTTTAGATTCCTGAATTCGACAACTTGAATAGTTCCCTCTGTACTTAGGACTGGTACAGCATCCATCCTGCTTTCACTCGCTAAAATCCATTGGCCTTTAATTTTAAAATACTCCGGATATATTGAGAGGGCATGATAGTGTTCTGGTGCCACTCCATCTTTCGTTACGACAACAATGGTAGCATCTGGTGCAGATCGCAAAGGTTCTTGGTCAAAATCAGGTTGCATGTATTTTGGCAATTCGAAGTTCATTGGTTATGTCCTCCTTATAACGTTTGCTTTATTTTACCCCAAATATGAAAATTACAGTAAACCGTTGTAATTTTACGACTTAACAATGAAAAAAGTAGAGGCCGAGATTAATCCCGGCCTCTACTTTTAACATACCTTATAACAAAACTGCGCCTTTGTTTGCGGAAGATACTAATTTGGCATACCTCGCCAGATAACCAGATTTGACCCGGGGCTCAGGTCTTACCCAAGTCCGTCGACGTTTTTCGAGCTCCTCGTCTGAAACCAGCAGTTGCAAGGAACGTTGGGGGATATTAATGGAAATGAGGTCACCATTTTCCACGAGGGCTATGGGTCCCCCTTCCATGGCCTCCGGACAGATATGACCGATACATGCACCCCGAGTTGCTCCACTGAAACGACCGTCGGTGAGTAAGGCCACACGTAATCCCATGCCAGTAATAATAGCGGTGGGATTGAGCATCTCCTTCATTCCCGGGCCACCTTTAGGTCCTTCATAGCGGATCACCACAACTTCCCCATCATGAATCTGTTTATTTAACAGCGCTTCGAGTACTTCCTCTTCAGAGTTGTAAGCTCGGGCTGGACCTTCAAACACAAGCATGTCATCTTGAACCGCACTTGCTTTAACGATGGCCTTGTCCGGCGCTAAATTTCCAGACAGCACTGCGATGCCCCCCGTTTTGCGGTAGGCGTTCTCAATTGAGTGAATGACATCGGGACAAGCCGTCTGAGCGTTTCCTAAACGATCTCCCAGTGGTCCACTAACGGTTAAAGCATCCGTATGAAGGACGCCAGCCTTGTTCAGTTCATACATGACGGCATTAATACCTCCAGCTTCATTAAGGTCTTGAAGATGGTGAATGCCGGAAGGGCTGAGCTTAGTGATATAAGGGGTCTTGGCACTAATGGAATCAAAGAGAGTAAGCGGAAGCTCAATCCCAACCTCATGCGCGAGTGCTGTGAGATGTAAGACCGTATTTGACGATCCCCCAATTCCCATGTCAAGCGTTATGGCGTTTTCGAAGGCTTCTTGGGTCAAGATGTCCCGAGGCTTTAGATCCTTTTTCACAAGATCAACGATTAAAGAGCCAGACCGTTTTGCCAACATTTTGCGCGCCCCCGAGTTCGCAGCGGGAATAGTCCCGTTACCAGGGAGTGCCATGCCGAGAACCTCCGTTAAGCAATTCATAGTATTGGCAGTAAATAGACCGGCACATGAGCCATAGCCAGGGCAGGCGGATTGCTCCATAGCAGCCAGTTCAGTTGCACTGATCTTCCCGCTTTCAAATTGGCCAGCAGCTTCAAAAATCTGGCTAACACTAATGCTTTTTCCCTGGTAGCGGCCGGCTAACATGGGACCACCGCTGACAACGATACAAGGAATGTTGAGGCGTGCAGCAGCCATGAGCATGCCGGGAACGATTTTATCACAATTTGGGATTAAGACCAGTCCGTCTAAAGCATGCGCTTGGGCCATTGCTTCTATTGAATCGGCAATTAGCTCACGACTAGGCAGTGAGAAATTCATACCTTTATGGCCCATGGCGATGCCATCGCAAACCCCAATGGCGGGTACTTCTAGCGGCGTGCCACCCGCGGCCGATACCCCTAATTTAGCGGCCTGGGCCAAATCTTTTAAGTGTCCGTGGCCAGGAATGATTTCATTAAAAGCATTCACAATCCCAATTAAGGGCTTCTCTAGATCTTCAGGTGTAAAGCCCATTGCATAAAAGAGAGCACGATGTGCTGCTTTAGTTGAGCCTTTTTTAACGATATCACTGCGCAAAATGATTCCTCCCCTTTGTCGGTTTAGCGTTATCAATTTTTTTGCTATTTTTAGATAAAAAGCGCCGTAGTTTAGTAATTATTATAGTACATAGAGCTAAGGTGTCAAGCGCTTAGGTGCGTTAGAAGGAGGCACTATATTTAAAATAAAAGATTATTGAAAGAAATGTAATATTTTACTCATAGCTGTCCTTTCTAATTTGACGATATTTCAGTATAGCCAATTTTGCAGAGCAAAAGCAAAATTGAGCCTACTGAAAGAATGGAAGTAAGCGTGAAAAAAAGATTTATCCTTGTGTTTTTAATAATCTTTCTGTTTTCTTTGCCAAATCCTGTCCAAGCATCTCTGGGAAATGGTCAACAAATAGGCACATCAGAAAATTAATACTTCAACCCTTCTCACTTCTTCCAACAAGGAGTACATTATTAATTATAGCTTCGTAGAAATATCACCTAATTGTGCCTTCGTCGCAGTGATCAAACCGATAGGACTGAGAAAGAGCTGAAGTCCTCGTAATCCGGCACTGACAGCAATCGAGGCATGGTTATTAATAGCTAAGTCAATAAAGACTGGATAAGGCTTCTTCATACCTATGGGTGAAACACCACCCCGTATGTACCCTGTCAGAGGTCGGACTTCTTTAAGTGACACAACGTCTACTTTCTTATTTCCACTAAGGGATGCTAAGCTTTTGAGATGGAGTTCGTGATCACCCTGAATACAAGCGACGATCACTCCAGTTTTATCGCCTCGAGCGACCAATGTTTTATAGACTTGCTCAATGGGTAGGTCGACCTTCTGGGCAACGTTCAGCGCAGATAGATCAGCTTCATCCACGGTGTATTCCTTTAATTCATAGGGTATGTTGCACTTATCGAGAATACGAGCAGCGTTTGTTTTATGTAGTATCTGAGACATGTTTAATTTCTCCTCTCTAGTATGTTCATGATACGTCATTTAACGCGAAAAAACCATATTGGCAATACGACCCATGGGTACTTCATTAATATTGGGGAAAAAGGGAAGAGGATCATCATCCTAGCATCGGATGATGATCCTCTTCCCTTTTCTTTTCAGACGGATATCATTATAATAGAGCATAACGTCGTTAAACTCTCTGAACTTTCAAGCAGACTAGTTTGACAATTTGTAGCTAAGAGGGAGGTCAGTCTTTGAAACAGTTAAGGGTTCTCGTTTTCTCCGCAGCATTCGGAAACGGACATTTGCGGGCAGCTGAAGCTGTTATTGAAGGGATACTTCTCAAGCATCCTTCGGCAAAAATTATTCATTTAGATTTCGGTGACTTTTTAAATCAAACGATTAATAGCTTTATAAAAATTGGCTATAGTAAGATGCTTAAATATATTCCAAAGATGTGGGGAAGATTATACTATAAAACAGGGAAGATACAACTCCGATCTAAGAGTCAACATTTTCTTAATCAATTGGGACGAAGTCATTTTCTTAAATACATACAAGAATTTAAACCAGATCTAATCGTGTGCACTTATCCTACCGTTTCTTCTATTCTCGCTCAACTCAGGCTCGAACAACTTCTTCAGGTCCCGCTGATCACTGTAATAACGGATTATACAGTTCACAGCCATTGGGTGCATCAAGGCGTTGATGGATACGTGGTGGCTTGTAAACAGGTAAAGGAAAGCTTAGCATCTTGGGGAATAAACGCGCAACGTATTCATGTTACGGGGATTCCGGTCAGTCTGAAATTCGAAGGGGAAATGGAGCGAGGTCAACTCAGAACTAAGTTAGGTTTGAAATCGGGTATTCCTACCTTTTTAGTGATGGGCGGATCATATGGAGTGTTAAAAAGCGCGAAACGAATCTGCAAAAAACTCGCAGATTCGTTACTTCCTGTCCAAACAATTATTGTTTGTGGTAAAAATAGAAAATTATATATTTCTTTAGAAGAAGTCATTGCGCAAGGGCGCAACACTATGATTCGGCTAGAGTTCGTGAATAATGTTGAGGAATTAATGTCGGTATCTGATCTCATTATAACAAAGGCGGGCGGGTTGACGGTTTCTGAGGCGTTAACGAAGCACTTGCCCCTGGTTATTTACAAACCAATTCCCGGACAAGAACAAGAAAACGCACATTTTGTAGAGCGTATCGGGGCAGGATTCGTGGCAGGTAACGAGCAGAAATTATCACGCATTTTAAATCGTTTTATAAGGCATCCGGAGGATATTGAGAAAATTCGGAGAAAAGCGGCTTTGGCTTTACCGGGACACTCTACAGAACGGGCAGTGGAAGCAATGCTTGAGTTAGTATCATATTAGCAAATAATATAAGTTATAGGCTTCAAACCAACTTCTGATACTTGGATTTACTTTTTATTTGAAGGGTGATAGTTACCTTAGATAAATCTAACCGGTCCTTAGGAAAGGCCGCCCCCATGCCTTGATCACGCGCTAGATGACAGCTTTTTTCATACCCTTTGACAATTAATCCCGAAGAATCTTTTTGTGAGATGATCTTAGCAGGAATTCCTCCAACAGTTACATTACTGGGAACATCTTTATTAACAACAGCATTCGCCCCTATCGTTACATTATCACCAATCGTTATGCCCCCAAATAATTTTGCTCCAGGGGCAATATAGACGTTATTACCGATAATGGGGCATTCGCCATTAAAGACCCCTATGTTGACAGCTGAATGAATTCTACAGTTTTTCCCAACTCGCACATCTGGATGGACAACAATACTCCCCCAATGCGCGATACTAAGTCCAGGGCCAAATACGTGCCGTGGAATGGTAAAACCCAGCTTTGTCGAAAGCCTCATCAGTTTAAGTTTTAGCAGGACTAGGTAAATACGACCTAAACTATCTTTCCTGCAGTTCTCATAGTACTCCGCTTTTCTCAACGTCATCTGAAAATGGATCAGTGGTTGAGAAAACTTAAACACCCATCTGTACCGTGTTTGATAATGGGCAGCTAAGTCTGAGGTAACATAGAGCCTATAATCTTGCTTAGATAAAATCATTTTAATGCCCCCTATGTCATTTTAACTAGGAACCTAATTTTATAGATTTGTATTCAGCGAAAATATTTGGTCAGATTACACCTCTATAATATAACCAATATATGGAATATAGATTCACTAAACTGCTGGCTAGAATTAGAGGAAATCTTTTTCTGACGTTTTAAAAGACTACAAATTATTCAAAAAGCACAGTACAATCTCTCAAGTAGATTGTACTGTGCTTTTTTATCATGTTATTGCTTCCTAGATTTAAAATTCTTTTCTTATAGTGTCTAAAAGGGTTAACTTTAAAGGGAAATAGAGGGCAATTAATTTCTATTTGGATTTTTCATAAAGACTGGGGGAATGCTAATGTCGTGCATTAGTGCTATCTTTTTAATTCTGAATAAATCTGTGGGCGATTGGAAGTATTTATCCCCAAGAAAAAAATTCGTGAAGCCTGTCTTGTTTCCTATTCAAATTATCGATTACATGGTTCATAGGCCTTATAGTTGTAGAATTAAAACTCATAGAATATCCTGTTTGAAAAATATACAAATATTATTAAGTACATTCATTGGACGTGGTCTTTAACATGGATTACTCTTTTCATAAACGTTCTTTGTTTCTCGGCAATTCTATTTATGATTCTTTAGAATAGGGGATAATGAACAAGAATTATAGAGTTTACCTAGAAATTAATAATGGGGGGTGAAAATATGGATAGTTGCAAACAAGGTAATGTATGTGGATATCATGTGATTCAACATGACTTAGATAATATTAGTCTAACGTCTTCTGAAATCGGTTTAATTTGGCGAACGTATTTATGTGAAAGTATGGCAAAATGTTATCTTTCGTACTTCGTTGAAAAATCTAAAGACCCTGATACTCGGGCGGTCTTGAAATTCGCTTTAGAGGGATCAAGGCAACATATTAATGATATAACAGACATATTTAAGGGAGCAAAATTCCCTATACCCTACGGGTTCACTGAAGAAGATTTTGATGTCACCGCAAAAAAATTATTCTCAGATAGTTTTATGCTTACATATACAAGATTCGAGGCTAGATATAGTATGGTTCATTTTAGTCTTGCATTCTCCAATTCAGTTCGTCCTGACATATGTGGCTTTTTTGAAGGGTGTTTAAAAGATTCTATAGAGTTATTTAAAAAAGCAAATGACGTCCTATTAGCAAAGGGTCTATTGGAGCGGACACCCTACATTCCTATTCCTAACAGGGTAGAATATGTACACGATGTGGCAAACTACTTCAAAGGGCTTATGGGAGAGAAGCGGCCTATTAATGCTCTTGAAATTGAACAATGTTTTGTTACCGCTCAATCAAAATTAATAGAAAGAACAATAATATTGGGATTAGTTCAGGTTGTAAAATCCAAGATATTGAAAGATTATTTATTAAGGGGAAAGCAGATCGCTGATAAACAGATAGAAGTTCTTGGCTCAATTTTGCTAGAGGAAGACCTAGCAATTCCCACAAATTCCATTCATCAAGTGAGTGATTCCAAAGAAGCTCCATTTAGTGACAAATTGATACTATTTAGTATCACTGCATTTTCATCACTCAGTATGACTGGATTAGGTACGGCCTTAGCAAATTGTGCTAGAAAAGATATCCTATTAGCTTTGAGCCGTCTAAATGTTGAAGTTGCAAATTATGCAAAAGGGGGACTTGATTTAATGATCACGCAAGGCTGGTTAGAAAGGACTCCTGAGGCGCCTAATCGTAAAGAGTTAAGAAGTCAGCGCGAGTAAACCATCAGGAGGTACCAAATGTTTCCTTTAATTGTACTAGTTGTTCCACTGGTCATTGCTTGGAAAATTGGGGATTGGCGTCACTGGAGGTTGTATTATTCTACCATATTATATTTTATTATAGGGGACGTTACTTTTAATGTTTTGTCCTACAATAAACCCCTCTGGGCATATCATTCTGCCGTTCTCAGCCATACCTTCATGGACTTGTTAGTAGCTGTGGTAGTATTTCCTTGCACGCTTTTAATTTTCCTTCCATATTACCCCGAAAATGGATGGAGTAAGAAATTTCGGTATCTACTATTTTGGGTGTTCATCTATTCCGGAGTAGAATGGCTAGCCTATCAGCTAGGATATTTTTTGCATTACAATGGCTGGAATATCTATTGGTCCATCGGATTTAACTGTTTGATGTTTGTTTTTTTGAGGCTCCATTTTAAGAACCCTCTCTGGGTCCTAATACCATCAATGGCACTTGCATTTCTAATACTGTTTTTGTTCGATATACCCTTTTCAAGTATGAGATAAAGTGACTTACACTTCTGAAGACCCTAATTATAGCCCGCGCCAATGTTCGGGAGTAAGACCTTCGAGTGATTGATTCCCAATAACTTTGTCGATTTTCGCCAACAATTCAGCTTGGTCCTCGGGGAGTGTTGCTCGCAGGGGCAAGTAATTGGAAGCGTGATTACTACGAAAAACACAGTGGGTAACGTTCAGATGCTTAATCATGGTCCGAAGTTCAGTTAAGCATTCGAGGGGAGTAAGAATTTGAAAAGTCCCTCGTTCAATTGCCTTGGCTAACGGCGCACTCGGTTCAACCATTAAGGTTAGGGCGCCTAAATAGTGAGGGTCGATAGCGCTGATGACTCGTGCAGTTTCAAGGGCATGTTCTTGGGAAAGAACTTGTCCTCCAAGTCCAATAATAACAGTACACGAGAGGGCTAAACCGCTCTTCTTAAGTTTTTGACCTGCAGCAATCATCTGTTCAGGTGTAACGCCTTTACCAACGGAGTTTAGTATCCCTTTATGGCCGCTTTCTACGCCTAAATAAACCATCGTTAGCCCATGTGCTTTAAGATCGGCCAATTCTTTAGAGCTCTTGGCGAGAATATCTTTGGGGCCTCCATAGATTCCTACACGTTTAAGATTCGGGAAGTTTGCATAAAGACGATCAAGCACCTCAATCAGTAGTAAGGAATCTACAGCGATCGCATCTCCGTCCGCTAGAAAAATGCGTTCCGCGTCGGAGTCCTGCGCCAGGACTGTGGTGATAATAGTGTTGATTTCTGCACGCGATTTTATTCGAAATGTTTTATCCTTATACATGGTGCAGAAGGTGCAGGCATTGTGCTGGCATCCTACCGTGATTTGTAAGATAATGCTTTTTGCTTCGCTGGGTGGACGATAAATTTTACCTTCATAAATCATTTTTCCATCGACTCCTTTTGTTTGTTAGAACCTATTCCCTTAATATAGTTCAATTAGTCCGATAGTTGCATTTTAACGCAGTGGAGTTCAGTAGTCCAATCTATTACCTAGTTCAGAGGCAGTTAGTAGCACAAATGTTTCCTTACAAGGGGGTTAATAGTTGTAAGGCATGAGGGGTAGAAAATATTAGACCAATATTGACAAGTGATTAAAACAATCATATAATGTAATTATAAAGAATGCTTAATAAAGAAGTGAGAAACATTAAAACATAAGCAGGTGAGAGTATGAATACGAATCATATGGAAGCAATTCGTGAAGTGTTAAATGATTTGGAACAGAAACAGAAGGCACTACCTTATCTGGAGTTGGACTCGATGATGCTTGCCCAGGTCGTTGAAGTTGCTAAGAGGGTTAGTCAGAACGACATAAATCCTAACCACGTTCAAAACTGGGTCAGGCGTAAGTATATTCCCCATCCACAGAAGAAAAGATATAATCGTGAACAAGTCGCGAACATTCTGCTGATTAATGATTTGCGTGATATGTTATCGCTAGAAGAGGTTTCTCATTTGTTAGGTTTTGTTAATGAAAACCTTTTGGATACCTCAGACGACCGAATCAATCCAACCAAACTTTATAGGTATTACAGTGAGATCTTTGATCGGTCTCAGATGGACTGGAAGAAATCGCTTCAAGGCCTAGAACAAGAAGTTGAGGACACGCTTGTTGGAGAAGAGATGGTTAAAGAGGATAAGGAAACGGTTGCGACGACTTTGGTTATATTAAATTTATTGGCAAGAGCCAATTTATATAAACAGATTGCTAAGCGGTGGTTAAATAGCCTAGACTATTGAACTAGATAGGAAGGAGGAGAGAACTGTGTCGCAGGGTATAATTATTTGGATGATTGTGCTCGGAGTTATTTTAATAGCGCTTGAATTGTTCGTAATTCCCGGCTTTGGGGTCAGCGGAATTCTAGGGATCGCTGTCTTAACCACGGTAATCTTTTTAGTAACAGACACTTTGCTAGAAGGAGTTCTCTATACAGTCGGTTCGATGGTAGTCCTGGGAATTATTACTTACTGGAGTTTTCGGTCCCCACGGACTCGGCGATTGTGGAGAAAATTCTCTTTAAGTACAAGCCAAACCTTAAAAGGAGGATATGTTGCACCTAAAGTTCAATATGAAACGTATCTAGGTCGAGTGGGGTTATCTATAACCCAGTTGCGCCCGGCAGGTACGGCTGATTTTGATGGTCAGCATTTAGATGTCGTTACTGAAGGAGGGTTTATTGGACCTAGAACTTGTATTAAAGTCATCGCAGTTGAGGGGACTAGGATCATAGTTAGGGAAGAAAAAATATTATAGGAGGTGAAGCTCGGTTACAACCGAGCACTGAATGGAAACATTAATTGCGCCGATATTGATCATTCTTCTTGTCGTAGTATTGTTGAGCGTACTTCTCTCTTTTATCCCTGTAGGACTTTGGATTTCGGCCTTAGCGGCAGGGGTGAACGTTGGGATTTTTAACTTGATTGGTATGCGCTTACGCCGAGTTACTCCGATGAAAATCGTGAATCCTTTGATTAAAGGACATAAAGCAGGTTTAGCGATTACGACAGACCAACTTGAAGCCCATTATCTGGCAGGCGGTAATGTTGATAGGGTTGTAAATGCTCTGATTGCTGCGGAACGAGCAGCTATTCCGCTCCCCTTTGAGCGGGCAGCAGCCATTGATCTGGCAGGCCGGGATGTGCTACAAGCTGTACAAATGTCAGTGAATCCAAAAGTGATTGAAACTCCGGTCGTTTCTGCTGTTGCGCAAAACGGAATTGAGCTTAGAGTTAAAGCCAAAGTGACTGTACGAGCCAATATTGATCGACTGGTAGGTGGTGCTGGTGAAGAAACCATTATCGCCCGAGTTGGAGAAGGAATTGTTACCAGTATTGGATCTTCAGTATCCCATAAAGCAGTCTTGGAAAAGCCAGAGCTGATTTCGCAAACGGTGTTAGCAAAAGGATTAGATGCGGGAACTGCGTTTGAAATATTATCCATTGATATGGCGGATGTCGATGTAGGTAAAAACATTGGAGCTCAGCTTCAGATGGACCAAGCGGAAGCGGATAAACGCATTGCCCAAGCTAAAGCTGAAGAACGACGTGCTATGGCTGTTGCTAGAGAACAGGAAATGAAAGCATCAGTCGAAGAGATGCGGGCTAAGGTTGTCGAAGCAGAAGCGGAAATACCTAAAGCTATGGCTCAGGCATTGCGTGAAGGAAAACTGGGCGTTATGGATTATTACAACATGCAAAATATTATTGCAGACACTCAGATGAGAGGTAACATTGCCCAGACAGGTAAAGTTGAAACAGGCTCGGGATCAGGCAATGATATCTTAACTAAGAAGTAGGTGGGATAATGTCGGGTTTCACAATTGTAATTATCATCTACGTTGTTTACCAGTTAATTTCTTCGGCGCTGAAAAAGAGTGGCATGCAACCGCCGGGAAAACTTCCTGACCCATCAAAAATGCCGGAGGGTACCTCAGTGAGAGAGGTAGTACAGGGAATATCCCGCGGAACATGGCGTGATCAGCTAAAACAAGCCTTGGAAAATAGTCCTTATCAAGCAGGATCCATGAACGCTCCTAAACCTATGGAATTTGAGGACCCACAAGATTATTATGTTGAAACTGAAGGAACTCAAGGAGTCGAAGGAACTCAAGGAGTCGAAGGAACCCAAGGCGTCGAAGGGACGAGCGACTACGTAGGAATACTTGGGGGAGAGGCCTACAAGAGTACTCCTGAGCATACTTCCAGGGAGAAGATAGCCACGAACCGTTCGGGTCAGAGTTGTCTAACGGGTATGCGTCTTCCTGTGACGAAAAGCGAACTACTCCAAGGGGTCATGTGGGCTGAAATTTTAGGGAAACCTAGAGCCATGCATCCATATAGAGGACCTCGAACTTAGAGGAACTACTACCAAACGAAAGTGTAAATCCCAAAAGGCTTGAACCGTTTTAGTGGTTCAAGCCTTTTCATGATTTGTTTAGGGATGATATGATACTTTTCATTTCAAATACAAACAACCTCGCGCTTAGATACTAAAATTCCTAACCCCAGTTTGTAAGCCCCCGGCCAAGTCTGTCAGAGTCTGACAGGATGAGTTAATCTGATCGTTAGAAGCCGTGTATTCGTCGATGGCTGCGGATACGGTGGCGGCTTGATCAGCGGTTATCTGACTGACAGCGCTGATATGCTGAACCCCAGAGACAATTTGTTGGCTGCCACCCACCATTTGCTGAATGGAAGCCGCCATTCCACTCACTTGACCCGAAACCTCATGAACCATCGTCAAAATATTACTAAGGCTCAGACCTGCGGTGTTTACGACCTTAATTCCATCATTCACGTAGACCTCTTCCGCGTCGACAGCAGCCACCGCGTGCTGGATGTTATCCCTGTTTACCACCACCAAGGAAGTGATTTGACCCGTCGCTACTTTGGCCTTTTCTGCTAGTTTTCGGACCTCTTCAGCCACTACAGAGAAGCCACGTCCATGCTCACCGGCCCTGGCAGCCTCAATAGCGGCGTTTAAGGCTAATAGATTGGTTTGTTCTGTAATACCTGCTATTAGACGAGCAATATCTGCAATCTGTTCAGAGCCATCAGCCAGTAAGGTGATGGCTTTTTTAACAACGAGAGTACCCTTGCTGATATTGGTCATTTGCTCAACGGCTTGGGTGACAGCTTTTTGCCCATTCTCAGTGGTTGTAGCCGTTTTAGTGGTGAGGGCAGTGACGTGATGTCCGGCCTCAGCGACTAATTGAATGTTCACGTTGAGTTGTTCAAGGGCAGACACAGTTTCGTTCACTGAATCAGCTTGTTTTTCTGTACCGCCTGCCACCTCAGCAATAGACTGAGCTATTTGGCCGGAGGCACTGGAACTATGTTTTGTAATAGTTAAAAGCTGGTGAGCAGAGGCAGCGACGTCTGACGAGGACTCTGAGACTTTTTTAACCAAGCCTGACAGGCTGTCCGTCATGAGATTAAAAGCCTGTGCGAGTTGTCCCGCTTCGTCTTTGGAGGTGTTCTTTATTTTAGGGACCCTTAGGTTCCCAGACGCAAGCTCTTGAACATTTTTGAGCATCGTTTGGAGAGGTTTGGCGATGGATCGGGCCACCAACGCCCCAATAAGAACTGCCAGCACGGCCGCAATGAGTGGGAATATGAGCAGCAATTTACCCACATTCACGAAATTGAGATTCTGGCGAATAATAGTACTTTTCGCTTTCTGCGTGCTAAAGTCAACAAGTTGAGGAAGCAACGTATTAATATCCTCTAAGTCTTTCGTAGCGTTCAGAGAGAAGTAAGTATAGGCACCTTCTTTGTCACCACTGTCCATTAGAGCAGACACCTTATGCCATTCGTCGTTATATTTTTGTATTGCTTCTCTCACAGCGGCCAGGTTAGAGATTTCCAAGGCCCCTTTGGCAAGGGGTTCATATTTGTTGAGTGATTCCTTGATGAGGCCGTTTAGTACAGTGGACTGAATAACTAAATTTAGTTTTCTAGAGGGGTCAACAGGGGCTAGGAGTAGCTCTAAATTAATACTGCGAAGCATTCGAACATTGGCGTTGGCCTCATTAATGAGATTGACAGAAGTCAGAGCATTTGAATAGGCAGTATTCATGGTCTGGTTTGCTTGATTATAAAAATAATACCCCATAAAACTTAAACCTAGCATGAATATGGCCATAACAACCACTAACGCATTAATTTTATAAAAAGTTTTCAAGTTCTTAAACCACTTCATTTACATGACTCCTCCTAATCGTAACAAAAAAGAGTTGCCTCCTATTGCCTTCACTTCTTTTTAATTTGGGCTGCTCGCGCCGAAACAAGTAGGGGGGCCCAAATTTGCTCAACAAATCTCCTTCTACAGGCAAATATAGTGCTGTATTTCGACGCCTTTCTTTGGAATATATATCCTTATTACATTATAATAGCCAATTGTAAAAAGCTCATGAACCCAATGTTAAGTTCAGGTTAAATTTATCCTGAGCTTATCAAAAAAACCATCATAAAATCCTTGAATAAATAACTTAAACTTAACATAACACAGTGCTTTCTTAACCTAATAATAATACCTCCTTTACAGTGATAGGATAAAATTATCATAAGCACAAAGGAGAGGTGTTGACTTAGAAATGTATGAGCAGATTATTGGTTCGACACTTAGTCAGATGACAAAGTTAATTCTTGCTACGGCAAGTCCCTTGCAACACTTTATCGACTCCCCAGGCGTAACCCATGTCCATTGTTTGGAACAGGCCTATATTACTCTAAACCAGGATGGAAAAGAGGACGTCGCAGAATTCTTTAAAGTACATAACGCGATGCTGACTAAAGGTTTATACTGGGCCGACAGGGGATGGAAAAACGTCAATCATTTTTACAGACATCCCGATAAACAAGGCATTCTTCGCTGGCCTGGCGCATCTGGTGAGTGTCAGTATTATTTTAATAAGGCTTTCACCTATTTCCCGAAAAACGTTAATAAAGGTATGTTTTTTTTGGGGGCAGCACTACACTTAGTACAAGACATGTGTGTACCACATCATTCCTTGGGAATCGTTTTTGATGGTCACGCAGAATTCGAAACGTGGGCTACTGAAAATTGGTCGAAGTTTCCTGCAACGAGTGGTATTTATTTGCCCTTTACTCACCCTGCAGAGTGGATTGATCATAATGCCACCGTTTCGGCGCCTCTTTATCCCTTGGTTTCTCTGGGCGAAGGATGCTCTGAAGAAAGTTATTATAAAGCGTCAAAAATATTAATCCCTCTGACAATCTCCACGTCAGCGGGTTTTTTGAATTTTGTCCTTGAAAGATTAGACAGAATATAGGCAAAAAAGGATGTTAGGAGGGGGCGTCAATGTTGAGGCAGTTAAGGATTCTTGTATTCTCTGCAGGTTTTGGTAATGGACATTTTAGGGCCGCGGAAGCTGTCATTGAAGGTCTACGTATTAAGGAGCCTAATGCGGACATTATTCATTTGGATTTTGGCGACTTTCTGAGTAGATGGGTTAACACTATGGTTAAGAACGTTTACATTGAGATGATTAAACATACCCCAAAGCTCTGGGGGAAATTATATTATAAAACAGCGAGGCTCCAACCTGAATCGAGGCTCCAACGTTTTTTGAAACAATTGGGCCGAAGTGATTTCCTTAAATACATACAGGCCTTTGCCCCAGATCTTATTGTCTGTACCCATCCAACCGTTTCTTCAATCCTAGCCCAACTAAGATATGAACAAATTCTTCAGGTTCCAGTCATCACTGTTATTACGGATTATGCTGTGCATAGTCACTGGGTCCATCCAGGCGTTGATCGCTACATGGTGGCTTGTGAGGAAGTAAAGGAAAGTCTAGTATCCTGGGGAATTAAAGAATCATCTATTCTTGTGACGGGGATTCCGGTCAGTCCAAAATTTGAAGTAGAAATGGATCGAGAGCATCTGATGAACGAGTTAGGATTTAATCCTATTATTCCCACCTTTTTAGTGATGGGAGCATATGGTGACTCGAAAAGCGCAAAAAAGATTTGCAAAGAACTCGCAGATTCTCTCATTCCAGTCCAGTGTATTATTATTTGTGGGAAAAATAATACACTATATCGCTCTTTAGGAAAGGTCATCGAGCAGTCCCTGAACCCCATGGTACGGTTTGGGTATGTACAAAACGTGGAGGAGCTCATGTCGGTGTCTCATTTAATCGTTACAAAGGCGGGCGGCTTGACGGTTTCGGAGGCGTTAACAAAGCACTTACCGCTGGTGATCTTCAAGCCCATACCAGGTCAGGAGGAAGAAAATGCCCATTTCGTGCAACGAATAGGGGCGGGACACGTTGTAGCAACAGAAAAAGTGGGATCGCTTCTAAGTCATTTGTTGAGTAACCCTAAGGAAGTAGACAAAATGCGAGAAAAGGCAGCCATAGCTTTACCGGGTCATTCCACTGAACGAATTGTCGACAATATGCTTAAATTAACATTGAATTCAAATGAACAAAAAGTGGGATAATATTAACAAGAAATTAACATTCTGTTCATTTAGACTTTACATGACTGCATTAGACTATAAAAGAGACGTAGTTAAAAGCCATCTAAAGTTTGGCTAAACAACGTCAAAATTAGTAAAGGGGGGCCTTTATTAGGGGGCGTTATGATTGATCAAAGTTTTATTGATAGATGAAGACGTTCAAACTCAAGAACTTGTTCGGTATCATCTCAAAAAAGATGGGGTTGCAGTTATGACAGCCTCAAATGGGGAGATAGGGTTAGATCTTGCCAAGAAAGAAAAACCAGATCTTATCATTCTAGATCTAGTATTACCGGTGATGGATGGTTATGATTTGTGTAAATTACTTAGGGCAGAAAATGATATCGCAGACATCCCCATCATAATTTTAAGTGCCCGTGGTGATGTAGCCGATAAAGTAGTCGGTCTTGAGCTTGGCGCTGACGATTATATCACGAAGCCTTTTAGTCCCCGAGAATTATCTGCTCGAATTAAGGCAAGACTAAGAGAAGGACAACGGAGAACTGAGCTCACTAACTGTCCCTTGAGGTGGGGGACCTTAGAGATTGTACAAGAAAGCTATATTGCTACCCTAGCTTCTAAGCCTTTAAACTTAACCGTGAAAGAATTTGAGCTACTGGTACTTTTCGTCGTCAATCCCAGCCAAGTATTTAGCCGAGAGTACCTAATACAGAAGGTCTGGGGCTATCTTTCAAGCACCGATAGTAGAACCCTTGATGTTCATATCAGCCATTTGCGCAATAAGCTAAAGGCTTTAGGACCAGTGCTTGATTCAGTCAGGGGCGTAGGATACATTTTCGCTCGTCGAGAATAAATAAAATTTAACCTAAACTTTACATGCTTTTCATTGAGACTTAACAAAGGTCAAGTATAATCAATTTGTGCTCAGGGAATTTAAGGAGGAAAAGAAATTGTTTAAAACAAAATCGAAACTCGCTCTTGTAAGTACGACCTTAATTGCTATGATGGTCCTAGTAGGGTGTGGACAAACTGCAGCCCCAGTTGACAAGAAAACTATTTCTGCCGCAGGGTCATCAGCACTCCAACCACTCGTTAAA
>Ga0209386_1000283_pt1 | contig 26237 bp, 31 predicted proteins | sample NGEPertwo_FD_184510 | JGI IMG/M metagenome (GOLD analysis project Ga0209386, IMG submission 184510) | Arctic peat soil microbial communities from the Barrow Environmental Observatory site, Barrow, Alaska, USA - NGEE Permafrost154B-two... | ecosystem: Environmental > Terrestrial > Soil > Wetlands...
TACCAAACGAACTATATCTGCCTTGAATTCTTTATCATACCGTTTCCCGTTGTTTGACATAATTTTCGCCCCCCACAGGTTTAGTTTACACTAACTTCCCTGTGTCCGGCGAATCGGGTATACGTCAGTATACCTCAATGGGGCAGTCATTCTTAATTTTTGGTGAGTTAAGCGGAAGTGATATTTTGAGAGTCGTAGTTGTATCTGGAGTTACAATTTTTCCTAATTTATGATGGATAACTATGTCTTTAAGTTTTGTTTTTACAGGCCAAGTTCCAATGGCGATCCTCCAAACAGACCACCCAACGGGTGTCGTGTTTGGCACAGATTTGTCGTTGCTAATACCAGCTCTAATATTAGGATCAACACTGCTCTGGAAACGACATCCATGGGGATTTGTGTTGGCATCTATTGTATTAATAAAAGCAAGTACATACGGTTTGGGCATGATTGCCATGTCAGTATTTATATATGTCGAGGTAGGTACCGTTGATTCGTTGTTTACATTGTGGCTCGTTCTAATCTTAGGCTGCCTCATTTCTTGCGGGCTCTTATTAGGAAACATGAAATCGTCCATCTAAAAAGGGAACTGTATGAGAAATGAAGAAGCTGGAGCATTGGGGTCAATGGGGACAATATCTTCTATCCCTTACTAATTTATTGCGATTATAAGTTTGACATATTCTTTTATTTAAGTTATAGTTATATAAAGCTCGTTAAAACTAGTGGATTTAGCAAACCTTCTTTATTGCCCTATGGCTTCAGGAAGTTGTGAACTTGCCATGTAGCACGGGTAAAATGTAGTGGAGGTTTTTTTATAATGTTTAATGACAAAGTTTTAAATTGCAGAGACTGTGGCCGGGATTTTGAATTTACAGCATCTGAACAAGAGTTTTATGCTGAAAAAGGGTTCACGAATGAACCTGGACGTTGCCCTGAGTGCCGTGCAGCTAAAAAAGCACAAAACCAAGGCGGCGGTGGCTATGGCCGTCAAGAACGACAAATGTTCCCAGCTGTTTGCGCTACTTGTGGAAAAGAATGTACTGTTCCTTTCCAACCTTCTGGTGAAAAACCAGTTTATTGCCGCGAATGCTTTGTTCCCCCAACACGTAACAACTGGTAAATCGTTCATTGTGGAAACTTCCTGGGCTCTATTGCCTAGGAAGTTTTTTCGTTTTTCGCGGTCACTGGCAAGAATCCACATATGACGGCATTATCTTACAGTAACGTTGTTAAATATTTCACATTTATAAAAAACATTTATTAACGAGGAGATTAATTATGGAAAACGCACTACAAAAAAAGTATGGTCTTTTGACTGCTATAGCAATGGTTGTTGGTATTGTAATTGGCAGCGGTGTATTTTTTAAAGCTGAGAAAGTTTTAACTGCTACCGGTGGCAATCTTCCACAAGGTATCTTGGCCTGGATCATTGGCGGAATAATAATGATTGTCTGTGCGTATGTTTTCGCAACGTTGGCTACTAGCTATGAGAAAGTGAATGGTATTGTTGACTACGCTGAAGCTACTCTTGGTCGTAAGTACGCTTATTTTTTTGGTTGGTTCATGGCTGCTATTTACTATCCAACTCTAACCGCTGTACTTGCCTGGGTTTCTGCCAGATATACATGTGTATTACTAGGATGGGATATAGTCGGCGCTGAAGCGATGGCTATTTCTGGTTTTCTTCTGGTTGCAAGCTATGCTTTAAACGCCCTTTCTCCAAAGCTTGCCGGTAAGTTCCAGGTCTCTACCACCATGATTAAGATTATACCTCTTGCTCTGATGGCAGTTGTGGGGACAATCGTCGGTCTAAGAAATGGTATCTTGGTTAGTAACTTCACTAGTGGGGTCATTGCTAATGTACCTACCGAGTACCCGCTCTTTACAGCGGTTGTTGCTACCTCTTTTGCTTATGAAGGATGGATTATTGCAACGAGTATTAATGCTGAACTGAAGGATGCAAAGAAAAACTTGCCTCTAGCACTTACCTTCGGAACATTGTTTGTTGCTCTGATTTACATCCTATATTATATAGGACTTGCTGGGGCTGTTAATAACAGCGTTATGATGAAAGGCGGCGAGGCGGGAGCGAAGCTTGCATTTTCCACTGTATTCTCTAACATGGGAGGTACAGTTCTGTACGTATTCGTTGTAATTTCTTGCTTGGGAACTTTAAATGGCTTAATGATGGGCTGCACCCGTGGATTCTACTCTTTGGCAGCTAGAGATATGGGCCCTCAACCCAAAGTTTATAAAAACATCGATATAAACACCAATATGCCGACTAACTCCTCTATTTTGGGGCTTCTGCTAAGCGGCACGTGGCTGCTGTACTTCTTCGGTGCAAATCTGACATCTGTCCCTTGGTTTGGACCGTTTAGTTTTGATAGTTCTGAACTTCCCATTGTGACCATCTATGCCATGTATATCCCGATTTTTATTATGATGATGGCAAAAGAGAAGTCTCTGAACTTTTTTAAACGTTTCCTCATGCCATCACTTGCTATCTGCGCCTGTGTCTTCATGGTGATTGCTGCATGCTATGCCCATGGCAAGGCAGTATTCTTCTACCTTATTATTTTTAGCGTGATTATGGCAATTGGGGTGATTATAAACTCCAACAAGAAATAATGATCCCAGCTGTTTGTGCGACTTGTGGAAGAAAACCTCCCGGGCTTAACTGCCTGGAAGGTTTTCTCGTTGTTGGGGGGCACTTTCCTATCCTTAAAAAATAATTTATAATGATATAAAGATTATACGATTTGTTAAAGGGGCGCTTTTGATGACTACAAAGATCAAAATTCTCGGTTTTACCGGAAGCCTACGAGTAAAATCATACAACCTGGCAGCTTTACGCGCAGCTACAGAGTTACTTCCTGAAGGCGCGGAGCTGGAAATCGTTGACCTATCACCGATCCCATTCTTTAATGAAGATCTGGAAGCTGAGGGTGTGCCTCAAGTTATAGTAGACTTTAAAAAGAAACTTGCACTGGCTGATGCAATCCTAATATCTACACCGGAATATAATTATTCCATACCCCCAGTATTGAAAAATGCTTTGGATTGGGCTTCACGTGGTACCGAATTGCCCTTAAGTGGTAAACCACTAGCGATTATGAGTGCATCCCCGGGCATGTTGGGGGGAGCGCGCGTGCAGTACCATCTTCGCCAAGTCTGTACTAAACTCAATCTACAAACTTTAAATAATCCTGAGGTATTCATAACCAGTGCCAATATGAAATTCGATCAAGATGGAAAATTAATTGATAATCTCACCATAAAATCTATCTCAAAACTAATGAAAGCATTAGTTGATAAGACGTTAGAGAGCTGCAACCTCCATTAGCCAAAAGGGAACAATGATATAAAAGCCAGGTTCGCAAATATTGCCACAAAATAATACATTTTAATAAATAAAGTTGATCTGTACCTATTTACCAGTTATACTTGATCTATGCTCGTTAAGAACTAGTGAATTCATACAACCCTTCTCTATTGCCTAGGGCTCCAGGAGGAAGATGTGAACTTGCCATGGTGCGCGGGTAATAATTTAGTGGAGGTTTTTTTATAATGTTTAATGACAAAGTTTTAAATTGCAGAGATTGTGGCAGAGATTTTGAATTTTCAGCATCTGAACAAGAGTTCTATGCTGAAAAAGGGTTCACGAACGAACCTGGTCGTTGCCCAGAGTGTCGTGCAGCTAAAAAAGCACAAACCAGAAACCAAGGTGGCGGTGGCTATGGCCGTCAAGAACGCGAAATGTTCCCTGCTGTATGCGCTACTTGTGGAAAAGACTGTACAGTTCCTTTCCAACCGTCTGGCGACAAACCAGTTTATTGCCGCGAATGCTTCGTACCCCCAGCACGTAACAACTATTAATTGTTAATGGTGAAGACCCTCCTAGGCTTAAGTGCTTGGGAGGGTCTTTTGTTATATTAGGACGAGAAACGATGTTCACCATGGCTGTTTTTTAATTCGTGTTAGCAAATCGGACGCCCAACTCAAACGCTTTTTGACAATCAAGGGGGAATTGTGTCGCCTTTACTTTCGCCTTGTGCTCTTCGCTAAAGACTGGACAGAAATATTTAGAATAATCATCAAATTGATAGGTATCATACGCTAGTAACGTTTCAGATGATCCCAACATCTTTGCGAGGAAAAGCTCATTAGAGTTAATTAAAGTATGGTAACCTTTAATTTTTGCTTGTTTCTCATTTAAACCCATAGTATAAATAAACCCTGTTTGAATTTTTCTGCCAAATAGACTAGAATACTCGCTATCGTACACTAAATACTGGAACAAGAGCCTTTCTAAACAGCTTGACATTAATCCAGTTTCTCGACCGAAGTAGATAGGGGACCCTAAAATAATTGCATCTGCTGTTTCTATTTTCTTTAAAACAGGTGTTAATTCATCATTTACGGCACATTTTCCATAGCTTTTGCCACCAATTCTTTTACAGCTAAAACAACTGATACAACCACGATACTGTAAATCATATAGATTGATAAGTTCTGTTTCAGCTCCAATAGAGGTCGCTCCTTCTATGGATTTATTAAGAAGAGTGGCAGTATTTCCATTTTTTCTAGGACTACCATTGATTACTAAGATTTTCATATACAAATACCTCCCTGTACTTATGTTGGGTATTATATAACGCTAGGATGAAAATGTTAAGTAAGCCGGTCTAACCGTCTGGTAAAAAGCCGGTCTATTGCCTGCAGTTATTATACCATTGATTCATTAGATTCAAATTTGAAAGGAGAATTAATGGCATGTATCAAAGAGTCATAGAAAAAGTAAAAGAAAATCATATAGACGCATATCTTATTCAAGATGATATGAATAAGAATTGGCTCTGCAATATAGATAATTATTCTCTTCCGGGAATAATATTAGTCACAACGGAAGATGTTTACCTTGTCACTCCATCTAGAAATATTGAAGCATTTAGAAAAATGTATTCAGATTATCATGTGCTGTCTGGAGACATAAATACTATATTTAATATCTGCAAAGAAAAGGGAATTTCTACAATAGGGTTTGAGTCTAATCTGATGTCTGTTGACCAATTAAAGCAAATAGAAAAAGCAAATCCAAATCTAACTATGAGAGATATGCCTGATTTCATAGAAGATTTGAGGATGATAAAGACACCGGAAGAAATTGAATTAATACAAGAGGCCGTGGCACTTTCAGATAATGCCTATTTGAAATTTTTGGACTGTCTTAAAATTGGTATGACTGAAAGAGAAGCAAAAACAAAATTCTACGACATTATTATGCAAATGGGTGCCGACCGATTAAGCTTTGACACATTATTATCCTCAGGAAAGCGTTGTTTCCTTCCCCACTCAGCATCAACGGATAAAGTCATAGAAAAGGGTGACTTAGTACTTATGGATTTCGGAATTGTTCTAAACGGGTATTGCTCAGATACTACAAGAACAGTGGTAATGGGTGAAGCAGATGGTCGACAAAAAGAAATGTATAACCTTGTTCTTGTTGCACAAGAGAATGCTCTTAAAAATATTAAGGCAGGAATTACTGCACGGCAGGGCGACGCATTTGCTCGCGATATTATTACGGAAGGTATACCCATAGGGTGTTTTGATTATGGTTTGGGGCATGGTATTGGAATGTCTGTTCATGAAAAACCTAGGATGCATCCTAATAATGAATACTTACTTTATGAGAATACTGTTATGTCTATTGAACCAGGAATTTATATTGAAGGGTGGGGAGGAATAAGAATAGAAGACCTTTTGGTGATAAAAAAAGATAACCCAGGAAGAAATTTAACAAAATGTCCTAAGGAACTTATAATTATTAAATAGTTTTTTGCTTATGAGGCCGTTCACTGTTGTGGTAAGCTATAACCAATAAGCGAGCGACAGAGGGAATGATGTTAAATGAGAGTTCTTATTCTTTATTTTAGTGGAACAGGAAATACTGACTACGTTGCAAGGTATTTACAGAGGAAATTAGAATGCCTTTCTGTTGATGCGGACTTAAGCTCGATTGAAACCATCTTACCTGAGAAGAGCGCTGAATTTGACTTGTTAATAGTTGGATTTCCGGTCTACGCAGGCAGGCCACCGGAATTTTTGCAACAATATCTTAATTTATTGCCTAATGTAAGTCGAAAAGGGCTATTTGTCTTTTGTACAAGGGCAATATTTGCAGGACAGGCAATTAACAATGTTTATGACCAGTTGGACCGTAAGGGCTATATTCCTTTAGGCTATAAAATAGCAGGGATGCCGGGATCGGATGGGCTTCCATTCATGAACAAAAATTCAAGTTTTGCTCGAAGAGCATTAAACAAAGACTATAGTGATTTAAGGGGAATTAACAAATTCGCTCAAAGAATAACTGATGTGATTGGTGCGATAAATCAAGGGCAGAGTGTTGATTCTATGAGGAAGCAGGCACCTAGAGAAATCCCGCTAATAAATAGAGCATTTCAATTACTCTGGGATGTTGGATATAGATTTGCGGAGAAGAAAATTAAGCCTAGCTTCAGGGTAGATCAGAAGTGCGTTCAGTGTGGGATTTGTGTTAAACAGTGTCCGTCGAAAAATATTTCCTTAATAAATGGTTCAATTACCTTTAATACACATTGTTATATGTGCATGAGATGCATCAATCAATGTCCGAGAGAAGCGATACAAATAGGAAAAGGTACAGTGAATAAATTTCGCTGGAAAGGGCCAATGGGAGATTTCAAGCCTTGAAATAGAGAATTGTTCGTATGCCTAAATAGATCTCTAAGGATTGGAAACCGTGGCAGCCGCTATGACCGTCAAGGACGCCAAATTTCTCAGCTGCTTATTGCTTGTAAAAATATTTATGAGTATATTAACGTTTAATAAGCGTCTGGGACGTCTAAAGGGAGTAAGGGCGGTGATGGGAATATCATGAGATACTTTAAATGGTTGAACATATTAATGTTTATTATTTCTCTTAGTTTTATTTTTATTAATTTCTATAATATAGATGTGTATGCTTAAATTAACCCAACAACTGAGAAGATCGATTTATTTATTAAAGAGTAAATGAAGGAAAACTCAATACCAGGTTTAGAAGTGGCAGTGACTCACAATGATAAGATAATCTTATCAAAAGGATATGGCGTGGTATAAAAATCCATTAATGCATTGTACTTGACATTAAATGAATGATTTATTATAGACATATCATCAATTTTGTCGAAAGTTAGGCGGCGCTCATGAGAAAAAAAGATGACGAAAAGCAAAGATGCATTAAAGTTGCAGTGGTGCAGTTGATTCTGGAGGAGGGGTTTCAGGGTACATCTATTTCAAAAATAGCAAAGGTCGCTGGCGTCTCTCCCGCCACAGTATATATATATTATGAAAATAAAGAGGCTATGCTTAGAGAGATTTACCTGGAATATTCTGAAGACACGATTCAATATTTGCTTCAATGTTTAAGTCCCAGAATGTTGGGAAAAGAAATTATTGCTGAATTGGTTCGGCGATATTATTTCTTTATTATTGAAAACAAAGAGGTCTTTCATTTTATTGAACAATTCAGTACCTGTCCTGTTCTTAAGAGCAGTTGTGGTTTGATGAAGGGACCGGCGGATTTAAATCAGTTGCTGACGGATTTAAAGAAACGTCAGATATTAAATAACTTTAACAATGATAATTTGTACGCTATTCTATTTTCCCCTGTAAAAAATATTGCAGTAAAAAGTTGTGAGTCTGAAGACATTGCCATGGAACGCTTGGACGAGTTAATTTATATTATTCAAAAAGCACTTCTGAGAAATTTTTAAAATCTAGTCTGATCTAGGGGCATTGGGTGCTTCCCTATTTAAAAGCCATTAAATGAACATTCATTTATGAAAGAGGAGACGATTTATATGATCTTTGCAATAGAAAACATTGTTTTATTACCAGGAATGACATGTCCCTTAAATATAGACCGCTTCACTGAGGATGAGCTGGCATGTATTCGAGACAAAAATCAAGAGATTGTGGCGTTGCCATTAAAGCGGCATAGGGATCGACATGAAATGAACGTGGATGATTTTTACACAACAGGCGTTGCCATCGAAGTACTTGAGGTGAACCCCAGTGAAAAAGGATACCACGTTCAAGTTAAGGTTTTAAACCGCGTAGAAGTATTGGATATCAGCATTGCAGAAAATATGATCACTGGAAAAACAGTTTCTCCGCAGGAAGTCATCGATCTCAATGAAACTGGTCAGAAAGAAATGATGACCTATATTCAAAATATATCGCATCAAATAGGATCTAAATTCAGAGAATCGGAGGGTATTGTAAAAGCAATTGATGAGATAAAGGATCTAAATGTTCTGATAGGATATATTTCGCGGTTTCTTCCATTCACAAATGAAGAAAAATATACTCTGATGGAAACAGCATCATTGAAAGAGCGCAGTTTGACGTTTATTGATTACTTCTTACATTACAAAGAAGCGATTCAGCTTCAGATTGAAATGTCCGAACGGTTCTCTGAAAAATCGAATAAAAATTATCGTGAAGCAGTATTGAGAGAACAGCTCAGTGCGATTAAGAAAGAACTGAATGAAGATGGACCAGCCTCCGGGAACAAGAAGAAAAATTATAAAACACGGATAGAAAATGCACACATGCCTGAAGAGATCGAAACAGTTTCACTAGAAGAATTAGGTAAACTGGAAAGTCAGAATCCTGCGAGCTCGGATTATAATGTGATTCAGAACTATTTAGATCTTCTGGTTGATCTACCCTGGGAAATGAAGACCGAAAAATCTGTTGATATTGGAGAAGCCCGACGCATCCTAGATGAACAACATTATGGACTGGATAAGGTAAAGGACCGTATTATACAGCATCTTGCAGTCATGCAATTGAAGAAAGATAAACATGGTTCTATCCTTTTGCTCGTCGGTCCCCCAGGTACAGGGAAAACAAGCTTGGGCAAGAGCATCGCGGGGGCATTGGGCCGAAAATATACTAGACTCAGTCTGGGAGGTATCCGCGACGAGGCTGAGATCCGTGGGCACCGTAGAACTTATGTTGGTGCAATGCCCGGGCGCATCCTTCAAAGCATCAAAAAGGCAGGTGTAATGAATCCTGTTATGGTTTTAGACGAAGTGGATAAGTTGATGACGGGTTATAACGGGGACCCAGCCAGTGCGTTACTAGAGGTGTTGGATCCTGAACAAAACAATACCTTTACAGACCATTATTTGGATTTGCCTTACGATTTGTCCAACGTGTTTTTCATTGCAACAGCAAATTCGCTTGAAAACATTCCCGGTCCCTTGTTGGACCGCATGGAAGTCATCCAGCTTTCAAGCTATACAACAAACGAAAAGTTTCACATTGGCAAAAATCATTTAATTAAGGAAGCACTGGATGAGCATGGATTAACGGAGGCAGATGTTCAAATCGGTGATGAAAGCTTAAAGAAAATCATTTCAGACTATACCATGGAGGCAGGTGTTAGGGGACTAAAAAAACAATTGGCCGCCATTGCAAGAAGTGTCGTGGAAAAGATTGTACTTGGAACTATTGCAAAACCTTATGTTGTTGAAGTGGATGCCTTGGAAGGAATTTTTGGCAGAAAAATGTCAAGGCATGACATGGCTCAGGAAGTTAATCCTCCAGGCGTTGTTACCGGATTAGCGTGGACGCCGGTGGGAGGCGAAATTCTGTTTATCGAGGCAACAGAAATGCCTGGAAACGATCAAATCATCTTAACAGGTCAGTTAGGAGATGTTATGAAGGAATCTGCAAGGATTGCTTTAAGTCTTCTGAAATCTCGTTTGCCTGTTAATGCCATTCAGTTTAAAGATAAAGACTTACATGTTCATGTACCATCCGGAGCTGTTCCCAAGGATGGGCCATCAGCAGGAATCGCGCTATTTACGGCATTTGCTTCGCTGATTACCGGTATAATGGTCGATGCCAAACTTGCAATGACTGGGGAAATCACGCTTAGAGGTGTTGTTCTTCCGATCGGAGGATTAAAAGAAAAATTGATAGCCGCGGAACGCGCTGGTATCACAAAGGTCTTGATTCCAAAAGATAACATTGTAGATCTAAAGGATGTGCCGGAAGAAGTTAAAAATAAGATTCAAATTGTATCGGTGGAAACCATCGAAGATGTGTTGAAAGAGGCGTTAAGGATCGCTTTGCCTAAAATCGAACAAGTCTTGACAGGACCTGGATTCTTCACTAAGCTAAAGGATTAACAAGATTGAACCAAGGTCTCCATACACGTAACAATTTATAGATCGTTCAATGTAGAAACCTTCCTGGGCTAAAGTGAGCCTGGGAAGGTTTCTTGTTGTCCATGGTCCGTCAGCGTGCATATCCTTGATCCGCTGGATCTGTGGTATTCGTCGTGACCACCGGACAAGTAATTTATAAATCAATCTTAAAACTATAGATTAATAATTTAACTTTAGAATAATTTAGCTGAAAATAGAAAAGATATGTGAGTACCACATTCTGAGGGGTTGTTAACCCCTAAATCCAAAGGGAGCACGTAAGGAGAATTTCAGTTGAAAAGATGGCAATATATTAATATTCACAATGCTTAGGACGTAAAAAAGGGAGCGAATAAACTTGGTTGAAAAAGAAGTGATTCTAACTTTAGAAGGTCTGAGAAAACTTGAAGAAGAGTTAGAACACTCTAAAACTTCGAAAAGGCAGGAAATTGCCAAACGTATCAAAGAGGCTATTGCCTTTGGAGATATTAGTGAAAACTCAGAGTACGATGATGCCAAAAACGAACAGGGATTTATTGAAGGAAGAATTATAACTCTTGAGAAAATGCTCAGAAATGCACGAGTGATTGATGAAGTTGAAGGAACGGAGTTCGTGGCATTAGGCGCAAAAGTGCGTTTGAAAGACATGGACTTTGGCGATGAAGAAGATTATTTCATCGTTGGATCTGCTGAGGCAGATCCATTTACCTATAAAATTTCCAATGAATCGCCCGTCGGAAAGGCGGCTCTGGGACAGACCATAGGAGCTATCATTGAGGTTGATGTCCCTGCAGGCTTACTAAGCTATCAGATAGTAAATATTATGTGAGCCAAGTACGAGTGTTTCGCCCCCAATACGTAACTACTTATAAATCGTTCATCGTAGAGATATATCCTGGGCGAAAGCGCTTCGTATCCCGAAGAGTGAGGTAGATACTAAAAAACCACGCATCATGTAACTGCGTAGCTATGGGGTAATCTTGGATAAGCATTAAGTATCTCGAAGTTTATATTATTTGTTAAAGGCAGTGAGCTTAGAAAGAGCTCACTTTTTTAACGCAATATAGCTTGATTGCAACATATTATATTGTCAAGCAATATAATATGTGATATTTCAATCAGCAATTCTGTGGAAAATGATATATATAAAATGAACACCAACCATGAGTAATATAAAACTCTTGATTGTTGTTCTTTTTTTGGTTTTTATGAAGATGCTTACCGAAGCATCGAATAAACTGCTGCTCACCTCACAACCATCATGTCTCCTAAAGGAATAATATGGTAATACTGTAATAGATATTGATACAAGGGGTGATTGATTATGTCTAATATTCTTCATTTGAAAACTAATAAACACCAACCTATACAATCCACAACAAAAAAAGAATTGGATGAGGCGTTTGACATCATCCTGGGTAAAAGGGCTATTAATGAATCGCTAGCAAATGAAAAGTCTGTTGTTAGTCTCAAGAAAAAAGAAGTTGACGCCTTCTTACCTATACTTATCGTGGCGTTATATTACTATGAGGGTATGATGCAAGAAGTTCTAATAAGCGATACTCCAAAGGAAGTAGAGTTTTGGAGTGATGGTGTAAAGTACATCAAACAAATAAGGGACATATTTATGAAATCGGAAAGGTACCTAGATTTAATTTCAATTCATCTCGATTATTATGAATTTGAGCAGTTTATCTCAGTCATAGCGTTGAGGATTTCAGTTGAATCTAATGACGGTACTGCAGATCCAGTCTTACAAGCGATATATGATAAATGGAGTCCGGTCTTTTTAAAGCGTTGGGAAGTTGTTGAAGCTTAGGGAACGTTATAGATCCTTGTTTCTCGTTAAAGAACCACTAATGAATCACCAACTATTGGAATTGGAAAAGTATGTTATCAATAAACGTGATATCATCACATATAAAGCCAACTCAAATAAGAAAGGCTAGGCATCCGTCACTTGACGGATCACCTAGCCTTAAAAAAATTAAACTCACTGAAACGTCATTCAATGATTGGTCATGCTTTTTTTCTACACCCTAAAAAATAACAGAGGATGATGCTGAATGACAGGTAAAACACATATTGCTATTGGTTTCTTAGCCGTAATGTTAGGTACAAAGATAATTGATACATCACTTATTAAAACTTTCCCAAAGTTAGCCTTAAATAATGACTTGAAGGCAATCGTTGTGATACAACTCATAGCTATAGGCGTGGCAGTATGGTTAGGTTCACTGGCGCCAGATCTAGACCAACCGGGAAGCACGTTGAGTCGCAAATTGGGTGGTCCTATGGGAACCACAAAGGTTGGGGCGTTGGTGGGAGGTTTGGGGCTTTTATATTTATCATCGCACTTGCCAGCGATATTAAGCCCTGTACCATACATCGGAGTAGGCTTTATTATTATTGGGTCCATCCTCTTGATGAAGTGTGTCATAAAACATAGGGGAATGACTCATCCTTGCTAGGTATTGCGTTGGCCGGCGCTGCCGTGAACTGGGGTTTACTTAGTTTGTCAGAAATGGGCGTTACCTTTGCACCCACTCTTTTATTACCGTTTCTGATCGCTTATGGAGCGCATCTCGTAGCCGACTCCTTTACAAACCGTGGAATTGCCCCCTTTTATGTACCTTTTGTTCCAATCACACAAAAGCGCTGGCATTGGCCATTAAGTGTCACCACGGGAGCATTCGTGGATACCGTTGTATTGCGGTTTGGGGCAATAGTCCTAATTGCTGTGAGCTTATTTGGAGAATGTCAGTTTAGTTTTCTTAGATGAAACTTTTTATAGACGTTTTGTTATAAGAGCTCCAATCCCAATTAATATAAATAACCCCCCCATATATACAATTAACATAACAGTTTCAATAGAATGAATACCCATTGCATATATAAAATCAGTAAAGCAGCCGCACTACCAAAAATGAAGCGATTGTTTTAAATAATTTACATAATGAGGTACGGATTATCAAGGGAGTTGATTAAGTTGTGCAAGACACCGAAAATTTCTGATGCTGAATGGGAAGTCATGAAAATTTTTTGGATGAAAGCTGACCCTTGCAATGCCAATGATGTTGTAGAGGCTTTGGCCGATCATACAGAGTGGAAACCGAATACTATCAAGACCCTAATTGCAAGATTGGTGAAGAAAAAAGCCCTTGGATATCAAGAGGAGGGCAGGACCTACCGGTATTACCCCTTAGTGCCCGAGAAAGAATGCATTAAAGCTGAAAGTCGGTCCTTCTTACTGAAGGTGTATGATGGGGCACTTAAACCCATGCTGGTTAACTTTCTCCAAGAAGAACAGTTGTCACCTGAAGAAATTGAGGAACTTAAGTGCATCTTGGAAGAGAGGAGTAAGTAATGTATCACTGGGGCCAGCGTTAAATTCACAGGGGTGAATGCTGGTGATATTTCAATAATGCTTGGGCAAATCACAGAAATATAAAATTTACTACTGTAGTTTCTACCTGGAAAAATATTTATTTTACCTGTAGGAACTACCGAGGCGAAAACAGTAGAAATGTTCTATAATGGTATAGTCTAACTTATTTGATGCGTATTAAGATCCAGGAGTGCTTAGGTTATGAAAGGGTAATGATTTCAGTTGAACAAGATAGAACGGTCTCTACTTACATTCGCATCTATGTTACTCGGATTTCTCTTTATTATCTTACTTAAAGCTCAGGGAATTGTGGGCATTGAGGCGGCACTAGCTGAAAAAACAGCGATGCCTAGCCTAATGGAAACGGAACAAGAAAATCAACTGCTTTCTGGTGAAAATGAAAAGCTACAACTTGAAATAACAAAATACGCTGAGGGTCAAAGCTCAACAAAATTAGCTATTGAGCAATTACGAGATGCCAAAATGAAGGCCGGCACGATTGAGGTTTCCGGACCGGGCCTACGCATCACGCTGGACGATTCGAAGCGCGAAGCTGTTGGGGAAGAAAATCCGATGCTCTTTCTAATTCATGAACAATACATTCGCGGGATATTTAACGCTCTGTGGATTGGGGGTGCAGAAGCCATTGCTATCAATGGTCAGCGCGTGACGACAAATACGGAGGTTTTCTGTTCAGGATCCTATATTAAAATTAACGGGACTCGTCAAATGCCCCCTTATGTAATTGACGCGATTGGTGATGAGAGTGATTTATCAGTGGCTCTTGATTTACAATTAACCTGGATTCTACTCGGTGATCTCCAGAAGCAGAATGGAATTACCCGTAAACCAGACGCCTTAAGTACCGTCGTGATTCCTGCAGGTAGTCTGAGAGAGTATTATTTTGCAGAACCCGTTAACGAGGGAACCTAATGCATCAGGCCTTAGCGACCTAATAGAATACTCATCATTTTCCTAATAATTTTAGCACACTTTACTAAAACTAATTTAGTAAAGTGTGCTAAAATTATTAAAATAGAAGGTTACCAATGCGTGTGGGGATCAGGACCATAGATCTACATAGTGAAATACAAGAAAGTGTGAGATAATGAGAAATAATTATTGTTGTTTTTAGCGTAGGACCATAGTGAATAATTAGCGGTCCTCGATGACACTGACGATTAACATTAGGGGGTTTTGACATAAAGAAATTTCGTGCAAACTTAGTTATCGTATTTCTGCTGATTATTATTTCCACTGCATTGTACGGCCTACAAGTTTATATCTTTAATTCCCCACGTGATACGTTTTATTACCTGTTTCAGGATCTGGCCTTTGTTCCACTTCAAGTAATCATTGTCACCCTCATTCTGGACAGGCTCCTGACCGCAAGAGAGAAACAAGAAAAACTTCTGAAGCTGAATATTGTAATCAGTGCGTTTTTTAGTGAGCTTGGCACTGTGGCAATTTCTCATATGACTAGTTCTAATCTGAATCTGTCTACGTTGCAGGGTGGCCTAAAAGTGGATTCGGGATGGAATGACGCTGAATTCAAAAGGGCCTCGAACATGGTGAAAGGCTTTAAATTCCAGGTTGAGTGCAATACAGAACAGCTCATATCCTTGATGGAGCTCCTAAAGGAAAACAAACCCTATTTGTTACGGATGTTCGACAATCCGAATCTCTTGGAACATGACGCCTTTACAGAAATGCTTTGGGCGCTGTTACATGTCTCGGAGGAACTGAAAAGCAGGGCGAGCTTAAAGGGGCTGCCTAAGAACGATCTGGCCCATCTGTCAAACGACGTCATGAGAGCATATCGCTTCCTAACCATTGAATGGGTATGTTACATGAAGTACCTACAGAAAGACTATCCGTATCTATTTTCTCTGGCCACTAGAAAAAACCCGTTTGAAAGCAAGGGCTCAGTGATTATTGAATGACCACTCGTTATTAGAGGTTAAACGGTATGATAGAAGGGCGCATGATGTTAACAAAACAATTCATAGTATTTGCATCAATTGTTGTGTCGTTGTTAATGGTCGTTATGGCTAATTTGGTGCGATTCAGAAGCGCTAAAAAGCCCGTAGTAGGAAAGAAGATCATTTTACCGCCATTTTTCATGGCCACTGGCGCGAGTATGTATATTCTACCAATGTTTAGACCAACCTTACCTGAACTGATCAGTTCCGTTGTAATGGGAATGCTTTTCTCGATCCTTTTAATAAGAACTTCTAAATTTGAAATTCGGGGCAAACAAATCTATCTTCAAAAATCAAAGATGTTTATAGCGGCTTTCATGGGCTTAGTTGCTTTAAGAATGATCGCGAAAGTTATCCTTGCTGATACCATACATATCGATCCTGTCCAAATGAGCGGCATTTTCTTCATCATGGCTTTTAGCATGATCTTACCCTGGCGTATTAGTATGTATCTTGAGTTCAGAAAACTAAAGCGATACATCGACAAACATAAACCTTAAAATAAACACCCAATGATTATAGTAGGTAGAGGAGGTTTATATGAAAAAGAGAGTAACAAAGAAACAATTCAATAGTAAGCTGTGCATTGTATGTGGCTTGGAAAACGATCTAGGTTTAAAGGCTTCTTTCTATGAAGTTGAGGGTGAAGAGCTAATTGCCGTATTTAAACCCCTTGAAGAACACCAAAGTTATCCAGGAAGATTGCATGGAGGAATAGCAGGCGCAATATTAGATGAAACCATTGGAAGGGCAATCATGATCAAGGATGAAACCATTTGGGGCGTTACGGTTGAATTATCTTTAAAATATAAAAAACCTGTTCCGTTAGACCAAGAATTGCGGGTTATTGGCAGAATTACCAGAGATTCAAGTAGATTATTTGAAGGCACTGGAGAAATACTATTAGCAAATGGTGATATAGCAGTGACTGCAATTGGTAAATACATGAAAATGTCAATAAATAATATTGCAGATTTTGATGAGGATGAACAAGAATGGAAAGTAATATTGTCTAGTAATGAACCTCAAGAAATAGAAATCTAATAACAATAACTTATTAAATTAAAAAATTATTATTGTCATGATGGAAGATAGGGGGGGAGTTATGGATACGAAGGACATTGTCGAAATGGCGACATGTTTTGTGGAGAACTCGGAGCACAATCTAATACCTAAAGAAATTGCGCTTTCGGATACGGTAGTTGGTTTGAAAATTTTTGAGACTCCAATTTTCGCATTTGGAGCTGCAGATGATCAGTATTTCAAAGTATTGAAAGAACCCTCAGTCATAGGCGAACACTTTATGCCTCCCCAAGACTGGTTACCCTTGCCTAAAACGGTTATCTCCTTTTTCCTACCCTTTACCGAGGCAGTAAAAAAGGGCAACAGAAGAGATATGTCATGGCCTTCAGAAGAATGGTTGCATGGACGGATAGAAGGTCAAGCTCTGGTTATCAAGCTTTGCCAATATTTGAGCTCTGAATTGATAAATGCAGGATATAAAAGCCTTGCACCATCTCTAGATGAAAGGTTCTGGGTCCAAATGGGGCATAATATAGGGGATCAGAATTCTGGCAATAATAGTGATATCGACGGATTATTCACAAGCAATTGGTCTGAAAGACATGTTGCCTTTATATGTGGACTTGGCACCTTCGGACTTTCTAAAGGCCTAATCACCGAGAAAGGGATTGCCGGCAGATTCGGCAGCATCATTACAGAGCTGGAATTGCCACCCAATAAAAGGATCTATGAAAGCGTTTATGGTAACTGTTCTATGTGTGGCGCATGTGTGAAGAATTGTCCAGTTAATGCGATATCCCTTGATAAGGGAAAAAACCACGAACTTTGTCATAAATTCATAAACAAAACACAGGAGAAACACAAACCAAGATATGGTTGTGGAAAATGTCAGGTAGGGGTTCCCTGTGAAAGTAGGATTCCTAAGAAGAGCTAAATTGTTAGAGGCTGAACAGGAGGTCTCATTATGAAAAATGAAAAAAAAGAGTTGTCACCAGAACAACGTGAAGAACTACTTAGATCCTTGGAAGCCCGTTTTGAGAAAAACATGAACCGACATAAAGGTTGGGAATGGGTTAGCGTACAAGCAAAGCTGGAGGCTAATACTGAAAAACTATGGTCACTCAACGAAATGGAAAGAACTGGTGGAGAACCGGATGTTGTTGGTTATGATAAAGAGACGGGTGAATACATTTTTTATGATTGTTCTGCGGAAAGTCCTAAAGGCCGCAGAAATGTTTGTTACGACCGTGAAGCGCTGGAGTCAAGGAAAGAACATAAACCAGAGAATAGCGCTCTCGATATGGCAGCAGCCATGGGCATTGAACTTTTAACGGAAGAACAATATCGGGCGTTGCAGAAACTTGAAAATTTCGATACTAAAACGTCGAGCTGGGTGAAAACACCTTCTGATATTAGAAAACTCGGCGGCGCGCTCTTTGCAGACCGCCGCTACGACCATGTCTTTGTTTATCACAACGGTGCGCCCTCTTACTATGGCGTTAGGGCGTTTCGTGGCTCGCTAAGAGTCTAAATTTTGCACAGACAGGGAAGCGCGTGTTCCTTCAATTAAGGACAGGGCATAACATAGCAGAAAACAGCCGTGATTTGATTCTTCAAGTCGTGGCTGTTTTTCTGCTCAAAACCTGTGGATAATGACATAACTAGTTCGAACTTTTGCCATATTTTTGTCACAATTTCTTACTAATATATAGCTGTAAGGTAAAACAAACCAAAACAAAAAGGAGTGTGTATCACATGAGAAATTTCAAGAAGCTCATTGTAGCAGCCACAATCGTCGGAATGTTAGGCGTAGTAGGGGTCGCAGGTGCTGCCGTTGCTACCGGTGCAACGACACCCGCGGGCATCGTTGCTGGATTAACAGGAAAGACAGTGGATGATGTCACTGCAGAACGAGCAGCAGGAACCACCTATGGAAAAATTGCCCAAGATGCTGGAAAGCTAGATGAGTTTAAAGCGGAGAATCTTGTACAGAAAAAAGTTATTCTGGATCAAAGAGTGACGGAGGGTACTTTAACTCAAGCGCAGGCGGATGAGACATTAAATGCAATCACGGAGAATCAAGCAACCTGCGACGGAACCGGTAGTGCTAAGATAGGCCAAATGAATGGCGCAGGTTTTGGACAGGGAATGGGCGCGGGTCAACATAATGGTGGCGGTATGGGTCGAGGAATGAACACTGGGAACACTTTAACCCAGTAATAACACCTCAATTGAAGCTTCAGCTGGGAGAATAAGAGGTTACCCAGCTGAAGCCTTCAGCAGAAAGATAAGAGGGAGTGAATAGGTATGAGGTATGGTCACTATTTTGAAACAAATATTATTTATTCACCATTTTTCAGCATTGGGGTTCTGCTTCTAGCCATGTCTGCTTTTTTTATCGTATTTCTGGCACCCGCGAAAACAAGACCTGAACATGAACGATCTTTAGATATTCTAAAGATGAGATATGCAAAAGATGAGATAGATGATGATAAATACTACGAAGTGAAAGCTATTTTGAAAGACGAAGATTCCGATAGTCCAGCGCTCATGGCACTGAAGGAAAGATATGCTGCTGGAAACGTAAATTCAGTCGAGTTTATAAAAATGCGTAATGAAATAAACTGCAGATTTTAAGTCAGAAATTAAATAGTATGGAGTGGCGAACATTTGAAAAATACAAAAGCGGGAGTCATCTTATCATTTCTGGGAACCGTTACTTTAATTATTGTCTTATCGCTTTTTGTGACACAGATTTTCGGAGGACATTCTGAAAAAGCCACAGTTCCAACGTCTATTTCGGTGAGCTCAGATATGACGATCTCAGAAATATCAGCCACCAATAACCTAAACCTTGAGACAGTGCAGGCGGCTCTTAAAATTAAAGACCCTGATAATATGTCTAAAACGCTCAATGAACTCCAGATCAATGAAGAAGATGCGAATGACTTGATCCTCAAGAAACTGAATTTCGAGAGTGAGGAAGCCTCTAAAAACGTCAGATTAATTGGTGTAAAATTCGTTCTTTGGGCAGTCTTCATGGTCATCGCTTTCTTGCGATTAAGGCGTCGTAAAATAACCCCTACTTTCAGAAAATACATGCTGCTTGCTTCCTTTATGATCACTGGAGCAATTTTAGGGTCTGAGCCTAATTCAATGTCAACGGTCAAGGATATGATTTCTGCTTATGCCATCAAAGGAATTATTTTTCCTCCCCGGTTAGTAGCACTTTTAGTCTTCTTGCTTGTTGTTTTATTAGCAAACAAATTCATTTGTGCCTGGGCTTGCCAGTTAGGTACCCTTCAGGACTTTATCTTCCAATTAAATAGGAATTCAAACAATAAGCAAGGGGTATTTAAGCAATATAAAGTCCCTTTCATAGTTTCCAATAGTATTAGAGCGCTCTTCCTATTAGTTTTTGTAGTCATCGCTTTTATCGGGTCCATAGATATCATTGAAGTCATTAATCCTTTCAAAATTTTTAATCCGATAGTTCTTACGGCAGTAGGCATCGGCTTTATTAGCCTGATTTTAATTAGCAGTCTATTTATATATAGACCCTGGTGCCACTTTTTCTGTCCTTTCGGGCTCATTGGTTGGATGGTTGAGAAGTTTAGCTTCTATAAGATAAAGGTGAACTATAGTACTTGTACAACCTGCGGAGAATGTTCTAAAGCTTGCCCCTCAGAAGCGATGGAAGCAATCTTAAAGCAGAACAAAGTCACTCCAGACTGCTTTTCCTGCGGTAGTTGCATCAATGCTTGTCCTACAAAATCAATAGAATTTAACAAGGGTCAACGAACACCCATCCCGGTAAGAAATTCTAAAGACAATACGGACAATATCCATAAAGGGTTATAAATTAGGATCATTAATTGATACAAGAGGAGTGGTTATATTGAAGACCAATCAGTTGACAAAGTATCTGAGATCGGGCCTATTGGCGTTATTCGTTGTCCTCGTGAGCATTGCGGCCTATCTCCATCAAACATTAGGAGGCGCAAAGGCGCCCTCAATCCACGCCTTGTGTCCCTTCGGTGGTCCTGAGAGCCTGTACCAGGTCTTCACGACGGGAAGCTTCATTGCCAAAATATTTGCAGGAACAATGACCCTGTTTATCATCACGCTCATTGTTGCCCTATTATTTAGACGTAGTTTTTGCGGCCTGATTTGTCCGTTTGGTGCCATTCAGGAATTCTTTGCCAAACTTGGCCAGAAAATCTTTAAGCGTAAGTGGGTTATGCCTGCAGGAATTGATCGGCCTTTAAGATATTTGAAATACGTTGTACTCCTGGTTACGGTCGTTTATGCGTGGAAGACTGCGGGCTTATGGATGGCTCCGTATGATCCCTGGTCAGCTTATGCCCATCTACCAGAAGGCTTGGAAAGTGTTTGGGCAGAGTCAGCCGTTGGTTTAATCATCCTGGTGGTGACGATTGTCGGTTCACTAATTTATGATCGCTTCTTTTGCAAATATCTATGTCCGGTGGGGGCGCTTTACGGAATCGTCGGTAAAATAAGCCCCTTTAAAGTGGTCAGGAACGAAGATGTGTGTATTGACTGCGGTATCTGCAATAAGAGTTGCCCGATGAATATTGATGTCCAGCACAGTTTGAAGGTTACCACGGCAGAGTGTATGAATTGTCAGATCTGTGTCACAAGCTGCCCCAAGGAAGGGGCTCTCGAGCACCAGATGGGCCATAAAAAGATGAAACCTTTGACCATAATTGTTCTAGTCATGGTGGTGTTCTTTGGTTCAATATTTGCGGCTCAGGCCATGGGGCTCTATCAACTCACACCAGCAGAACTGAAAGTGGGAGAGTCGATTAATTATGACGAAGTCAAAGGGTATATGAGTATCAAGGAAGCAGCAGCGGCCACTAATACAGACCTAAAGGTCTTCTATGAAAAATTCAAGATTCCTGAGAACGTTCCAGAAACAACCAAGATGAAAGAAATATCCGAAGTGGCTGAGGGGTATGATTTAGATCAAGCGAAGGAAGCTCTTGCAGAGACAACGGGGGAAGCGAAACCCGTGTCGAGTGAACCTCAGAACACGGTCAATTTAGACGGTATAAAAGGGTCCATGACGATCACCGATGCGGCCAAGACTGTCGAGCTGGATATTAAAGAGTTCTATAAACTTTTTAAGCTTCCTGACAATGTACCTCCCAACACCTATATGAAGGATATCGGGAATGTCGTCTCAGGCTATGACTATCATGAAATGATAACTTCTCTGAAGTAAAGGATCCGATCGTGCAGGATTATCGATATAGGCCGCCCATTGCGTTGAATGGGCGGCCTATTAATTTTTGTGCTAAAATACAAGGAGAACTACGGTTCAAAGACAAATCCAGAACCCTAAAATTTGTTGAATGGGAAGGGATGCACAGGTAAGATGTTGAATATCATATACTATACGCTGCTATAATCAAGGGGGGAAGGACATTGTCGTTTGTCTTACTTTTGACTATTTTCATAATCAGTTATTTACTAGCTTTCTTGTTGGGTCGGAGATTTAGATATTTGATACCGAAAGGAAAAGAATTTGAGATCGCGTCAGCTTGCAGCATGGGAATTTTGATTATTTTTATGACAAAAAACTTTTGGTTTCCTTCAAACAGAAACGAATTATTTTACGCAATTGGTTTTGGATTAGCGGCTGGAATTAGTTCTCAATCTTATACCGACAAAGTTTTTCCATTAACAAGCATCGATAAAAATACAGAAATTGATATAAACGAACAGGATTAAGTATCATGGCGCAATACTTTATGGAAGCCTGAGATTATAAGGGCGGAGGTGTTATTTTGGGACGTTTTACATCAAGTCAATCTAAAGAAACGATTGACTTAATGAAGCTTACGATGGTTATTTTATGTTTATCTATTTCCCTTGTTATACTGTCACTACTGTCTAACCATAGTGGGTTGCTTAACCTATTGTCATTAGGCAACATTATTGCAATGGTTATCGTGGGTTACCTAATAATCGTAAATATAATAAAAAATACTTTGAAATCTTAAAAGAGCACCTGAGGTGTTCTTTTAAGATTTTTGCCTACAATACTTCTGTAGTGAGTCTAGCCCACCATTATGGACAAGTATGATAAACTAAATGCTGGTACCATCATTCATACAAGAACGTGTCCAAAGAATGGCACATTCAAAAGGCGGAGGCTATTGTTAAATTGGAAGGAATGAACTGGGTAATTAAACATAGCGATAAATTATATATGCGATGAAGAGGAACATGTATATACCATATATTAGTGTAAAAATATTAAAGTATTTATTTAATTCTTTCTGCTCTTTTTATAGGCATCTCGACTAAGTATTTTTCTTATGTCAGGAAAAAGAGGCAACATTAAGGGGATAGCGATAAAATTCACAAATAATAGTAATTGATCATATCTAATAAGTCCTGTAGGGTTAGCAAATAACTTGAAATCTAAGAGTATGCTGAGCGTCGTCAATAGACTTATGCCTAGTGAAAGTGATAGAAGAATGTTACCGAGTTTCTTATTTTTTTTGAGGGAAAAGCTTAATCCCTTTAATTCAAAATAATATACGATTAAGGTTATAAGGCTTAATGCCTCTATACCAAAAAAAAGTGCATGGACACTAATCACACTATCCCCAGAAGCCAACATATAAAAGGCATATCCGAGCAACGATATAATGGTTATAATAACAGAAGTTCTCATGGCTCTATTCATGGCATATTGATGTAATTCATCGTCATTTACCAATAGCATCATAAAAAAGCAAGATACTATAAGAGTAACATATATAGCATGTGCAGATAATAATATATTGCCTAAACTATTCATTCTTTCTCCTCCTCTACGCTCTCGAAAATCTCCTCAATGCTTTTACTGAAATAATTGGCGATAGAGAAAGTCAGTTTAAGAGAAGGATTAAACGTTCCTCTTTCTATTTCTAAAATAGTACTTCGATTGATTCCTAAATCGATGGCTAAATCTTCTTGCGTTAAATTTCTTTCAGCTCGAAGAACCTTTATCTTTGTATTAAATAGCTTTTTTCTTTTTACCATAACACACCTGCCTATGAATGTAATATACTGCATATGTTGCATATAGTCAACATAAAGTTGACTATAACTAATATATTATTGAATATAGTTAGCAATTGAAGAAGATATAAGTGGTTTTTTGAGACAGATACCCGGGTCATAACTATAACCCGGGTGTCTGTCTCAATGGAAAAAAGGAAATAAATACATAGGAGGAAAACATGGCCTGGAGCAAAATGAAGCAAATTCTGGAGAGTTTTCTTTGCCCTGCATTATATGGAAGGGTAGAATACTGTGCAACTAGCTACCGTTATTTACCTGATAAATCAGGTCATTGTTATATTACGGTCAATAAAAAGAACGTGCTCAATATGAATGAAGCAACGACATTAATCCGATGGTATCAAACGGAGCAGGAAATAAAGGATGATCCGGACGTTCAAATTCCCATCAATAATGAAGAAATTGAAGCAGTCAGAAAAGATACCAAAGGCAGAGTCCCTGAGAATAGGCTAGTTGTAATTGCAAGAAATAGAAAAATATCAGACTATGCAAAGGAGCTGTTGTTAGCACAATCAGTATTAAGTAAATCGAATTTCGTTGTTGTAACAAATAAGTTCTTATCTATTTCTATAAAAGAAAGTATAGAGAGCAATGATATATTGTTGAATATATTGGCTTTGGTGGACAGAAGGGTAGGGAAAAAGCGACTTTTAAGCATGACTGAGAATATGAAGTTGAAGCACCCGATTGTGCAGTATTTTTATGAGCTAAGGCTTAGTACCTTGTGATATTAGGGCTTTCGCTAGCCTTCTTATAAAGAATAGCTTTATATGTTTACATCAAAATAGAAGGCACTATGCTACGGTGCCTTCTATTCTCAGGGGTACAATGATGGCACCCTACACAGACATTAATTATTAGGAATCCTTTCACAATAAGCGATGACTCTTTGAGCTGGGATCAGTACTGAAATTGTGTTGTTTTTTGAATGATATCCCATAAATACCACCTATATATTAACATTTAAACTATAATGTGACATGGTCTATTAACGGTGAATTCCATTTCAAATGATTCACTCCAATCAAAATGAGAGTTGCGGTGAAAAGTTTTCTAAAGAAAATGTATGTGTTCAATCCATAAAGACCCATAGGGTATCATGTATTTATTGATACCTATGGGTCTTCTATTTTGGTTAAAGATATTAAAGTGTGAGAGTAAATTAACATAGGATGGGCGAAATTACGACTACATGTTATTCTTAAATGCGTTTAGGAATGGAGTCGTATCCACTAAAGATGGGAATTACGTTACACATACAAATTTTAAAAAAGGAAATGCTAAACTGAATTAAAAATAAATGGAGGTCTTTATTTGTGAGCGGAGATGTAAAGCAAATACCTTTAATTTCTTCGGAAATAGCAGGGTTGTGGAATGCATATATGAGTGAAACCTTAATTGTTCAGGTGCTTAGTTATTTTTCAAACAGAGTAGAAAACGAAGAGATTCGTGCCCTCCTAATGCAAACCTTGGAATTATCGAAGCAACATGTCATACAAATTACGAATATATTTAATCAGGCAGGCTTGCCTATGCCCGATGGATTTACAGAAAACGATGTTAATATTAATGCGCCCCGTTTATTTTCGGATTCTTTTTACTTGGCATATTTATCCTATATATCTAGAGTTGCGATGCACAATTATACGCTAATTTTAAATCAAATAGCCCGCGCTGATATTAGAGATTATTTTACAAAACGAATCGATGATTCCACAGGCCTATATAATAAGTCCGCAGATTTGAGATTATCTATGGGAATCTTTATTCGAGCTCCTTTTGTAGAAGTGCCAAAGAAAGTTCAATATATGGAAAGTAAAAATATTATAGCGGGTTTAGTTGGAGAAAAACCCTCAATGCTCTTAACTGAGGTCACTCATTTGTTTGGAATTATTTTTTCAAATATAGTGGGCAAAGCAATGGCAACTGGATTTGGTCAGGTCTCTACGAACAAGGAAGTATCGAAGTATTTCTTTGAAGGAACAGAATTAGCGGCCAAAAAGATTATGGAATTAACGGTGGTTCTTTCACATGACGATATTCCAATCCCCTCGTCGTCAGACTCCTTCGTAACTGACTCAACAATCGCACCCTTTTCAGAGAAATTGATGTTAACTCATATGTTAGTCTCAGCCTCTTCAGGAATATCTAGTGTTGGTATGGCTATAGCTGAAAGTTTACGAATTGATTTAGATACTATGTATTTTAAGTATATTGCCCAGGATATGAAGTTTGCGAAGGATGGTTCAAAGATAATGACGGATAGACAGTGGCTCGAACAGCCTCCCACAGTGCTAAAACATAAAGATTTAGTAGGAGATAAACACTAAACTGTTAATAAATATATAATGGACGTTATATTTAGACCAGCTAATTAAAGTCAATAGTTTGTTTGCATAATTGCCTAATTTTGGTTTCAGAAAAAAGGTTATAACAAATAAGCCATTGAAAAATCCGAACAATGACTAAATCAACTGATTATCGGAGCCT
>Ga0209386_1000284_pt1 | contig 26181 bp, 31 predicted proteins | sample NGEPertwo_FD_184510 | JGI IMG/M metagenome (GOLD analysis project Ga0209386, IMG submission 184510) | Arctic peat soil microbial communities from the Barrow Environmental Observatory site, Barrow, Alaska, USA - NGEE Permafrost154B-two... | ecosystem: Environmental > Terrestrial > Soil > Wetlands...
CGTGTCAACTAATTAATCTGAACAATATGGTGTGAGTTATCAAAGAACGTTCGAGTTGGGTTTGAACCATCAACCCTAGCTCTATCTTACAAGGAGGTATATTTTTGAGTATATTTGATTCGATGAAAGATCAGAAATTTGTTTTTGGTTCAGTTTTAGTCATTGCTAATAGGATGGATACTTTACTTGAGAGAGAACTAAAAGAATATGATGTAACGGCTAAGCAATGGCTGTTGACAGCCGTTCTAGCTAATTCATTTGACCAACCTCCCACAATAAAAGAAGTAGCGAGAGAAATGGGAAGCTCTCACCAAAATGTCAAGCAGCTTGCTTTAAAGCTTGAACAAAAGGGCTTGCTTGTTTTTGAAAAAGATAAAAAGGATGCTCGAGTGACAAGACTTAAATTAACAAATCAAATTTATGAGTTCTCGCAATTAACGCAATCAAAAGCGACAAGCTTTACTCAAGCCTTGTTTAAGGGGATTGAGACAGAGGATATGTCAAAGGGAAGAGCTATGCTTCAGAAAATGCTCTCTAATTTAACAGAGATGGACCAAACAGAAAGGGATGAGTGAACGATGAAAACAATGATTATTTATAGCACTACCTATGAATATACCAAAGATTGTGCAGAAAGATTAAAGGAGTATCTCGCAGGTGAGGTTATTGTTGTTAATGCAACGACTGATGTCATTCCACAATTAGATGATATTGACAACGTCCTTATTGGTGGCTCGATATATATGGGGAAGATACAAAAGAACATGAAAGAATTCTGTGCATCAAATGTTGCTTTACTGAAAGACAAAAGACTAGGGCTATTTTTATGTTGCGGTTTGCCTGAGAAATTTGAACAAGCTATGGCAGATGCATTCCCACAAGAATTATTAAAAAATGCACTTGCAAAAGAATGCTTTGGAGGAGAACTGAGGACCAAAAGGATGAACTTAGTCCATAAGATGATAGCAAAATTAATGATAAAAGCAGCCGTTAAAGAAGGGAAAGAACTAATAAAGCAAATGCCTGAAAACATCGGGAAAATGGCAGCAACTTTTAATCGATGATGAGAATGAGAGAGGGGTTCTGATTATGAAGTGGTTTCTGGGTGTTGTTATGTTTTTACATGGCTTGATTCACCTTCTTGGTGCTGTGGATGAATTGGGTCTTGCAAAGATTGAAGGATTTTCCGGTAACACGTTGTTTCTAATTCCACAGAATATACACCCAGTATTTGGAGCATTTTGGTTCATTGCTGTTGTAGCTTTTTTGATGGCTGCCTTCGGTTTAGTGGCAGATCGGCAATGGTGGAGGGCAGTTACCATTGGAGCAGTAATATTGTCACAAATCTTGATTCTAATCTGGTGGCCCGACGCGAAATGGGGAACTATAGTTAACGTATTAATCATCATTGGAGGAACTGTTAATGGAAGAGTTATTTCTAGTCGAGGCGCAAGCTCTAGTAGAACTAAATAACATAACTGGTGAACAGTATTCTGATTAAGAGATCTAGAAGGAGCATATTATGAAGACTATATACGATAATGATGAGTTGGATTTAAAGACAGCTCAAACCACCATTTTCTACTATACAGGTACAGGTAACTCATTATGGGCGGCTCGTGTTCTGGCGAGGGAACTAGGCAATACTGAACTCATATCTATTGTGGACTGGGATGTCAAGAAGCACAAGATTAATTCACCTGTGGTAGGTTTGGTTTTTCCGGTACATATATGGGGCGTACCCGGCCGGGTATTAAAGTTCTTGAATGAATTAAAAGCAATGTCAGCTGACTATGTCTTTGCCATTGCTAATAATGCTGGTCAAGTATCTAGTACATTGATACAGTTGAACAAGGAAATGAAATCTAGGGACTATTCATTATCAAGCGGATGGTCTATCGTCATGCCTTCTAATTATATCCCCTGGGGAGGTCCCGGTTCCTTGGATGAACAGAATAAGTGCTTGAAGGATGCGGAGATAAAGCTATCCACTATTGCGGAGAAAGTTCGGAGAAGGGTTAAGATGCCGGTCGAGAAGGGCCCTATGTGGCAAAGAATACTTTTTACTGGGTTTTATAAACTTGCGTTCTCGATGGTTCATAAGATGGATGATAAATTCTGGGTAGATGAGCGTTGTAATCACTGCGGTCTCTGCGTTAACATGTGTCCAGCTCAAAACATTGATATCCAAAACGAGAAATTAATATGGCACAATCAGTGTGAGCAATGTTTGGCTTGTATACAATGGTGCCCTCAAGAGGCTTTGCAGTATGGAAAAAAGACATCTGCTTACTCTAGGTATCATAATCCCGAGGTCAAATTGAAGGATTTGACATAAGCTTTTTTCGAAGCCCTGCATCTGTTTCTTCTGAAATGCTATTTTGTGTTGCCATTTCATAACCTGCCAGGATTTTCTATTTTCGCAATTAAGAAAATAGATGAAAATAAGAATTATTATCCAAGTGCCCAGAGTATTCGCGTAATAAATAGTTGGTACAAATAATCTTACGTGGGACGGAATTTATGAAGAATAGGCGTTGAGAATATGACACAAGAACATCAATCGGTTAAAGAAATGTGGAAAGATTATTTAATGGTTACTGACGATCATATCATCAAAGCGAATAGAAATTATACTTCCTGGTACTTTTGTGACAATGAAGAAGATGCTAATGATTTAGCAAAGTTAGTTAAGCAGGGGGTAAAGAGAGCTACTACTGGATTATATAATTCTTATAAAGTGGAAGGCGAACCGTTACCTCAAGTGGGAGACTTTAATATAATTACTGACTGGCAGGGCATTGCCCAATGTATCATAGAAACAAAAATTGTATCTATACTGCCTTTCAAAGATGTAACCGAAGAATTTGCAGAAATAGAAGGTGAAGGTGATAAGTCTCTAAAGTATTGGAAAGAGGTGCATGTTGAATTTTTTACTAGAGAACTATTAGAGCATAAAAATAAATTTGAAGTGAGTATGTTGGTTGTATGCCAGGAGTTCGAAACAGTCTATAAATAAATGGGACGCAGCATACTCATTGAAGTGAGCCCTTGTGAACTATTTTTACTGGTCAGTTATCCTGTATTGATCATTTCATATAGTCACTTATCCTCATCTGGAATAGGGAAAACAATAAAGAAGGTTGTGCCATTAGAACTGGAATTAATATGAATTTTGGCGTCATGAGATTGCGCAATTTTGTAGCAAATTGTAAGTCCCAATCCAGTCCCATTATCTTTCGTCGTAAAGAAGGGTGTCCCTAGCTTACTAAGATTTTCTGGAGGAATACCACATCCCTCATCCGAAATCGTCAGCACTACCTTGCCATCCTCCAGATAACTTTTAATGATTAAAAAACCTCGTTCCGGCATTGCCTCAAGTCCATTGCGTGTTAAATTAAGGATCAGTTGGGTGATTTCATTTCCATTGAGTTCTAGGTTGGGAATCTCTCCCGGAATGAAACTAAGTTGTTTGTGTTGGGTAAGAGCGTCTGCTTCTATTAAGGGATATAAATTATGTACAATGTCATTAAGGTCTTGGAATCGCAGTTCAGCTTCTTTTGTTCGAGCCAGCGAGAGAAATTCTGTAATAATTGCGTTTGCCCGATCTAGCTCTGAAATCATCAGGTCAAATGTAGGTTTCTGAGTAATATTTACAGGTCTTGAACTCAACAGTTGCAGATAACCACGCACCGTCGTCATTGGATTCCTTATTTCATGACCGATTCCCGCAGCTAATTGGCCTACAAGACTGAGGCGGTCCACCCTAGTCATCTCTTCTTGAATGCGCTTTTTCTCGGTAACGTCAATGAGACCTGTAATGTGGCAAGGCTCGCCATCCCAATAGAATAATTGGCTCCAGCTAAGACCATGGCGAATTTCACCAGATTTGGTTCGAAAGTCAAGTTCTGCATTCTCGATTTTTCCCTGTTCCATAAGAATCTTCCCAAGGGCCTGTCGCTTGTCCCTTTCTACAAAGAAATTCAACTCTCCTGCAGTGTGACCGATAATCTCTTCTCGAGTATAGCCGGTATTAAAACATAAAGCCAGATTACAATCTATGAATTTATCCTCTTTAACAGTGGCCAATGTCATCATAATAGGTCCGCTGTGAAACGCTTTGGAGAATTTTTCTTCGGATAGACGAAGGGCCTCTTGGACTATTTTACGCCTTGTGATATTACGGAAATAACAAGTCATTCCATTTTCAATTGGGTAGGCACTGATCTCAAACCATTTATTCCCTAGCATCTCAGAAATTATTTCAAACGAAACAGGCCTCTTTTCACTCATTACTTCCTGATAGTGTCGTATCGCGATATCATTAAGCTTAAATACGTCAGTGATTTTTTTCCCCAACAACTCATCGCGAGATTTTTCGAAGGCTATTTCTGCCGCCCGATTCATATCTGTTAATTGCCAGTCCATATCAATTGCATAAAAACAATCATTCATAGTTTCGAGAATTAAAGCCTTCTCTTCTTGAGACTTCATTAATTTCTGGCGAGCTAATTTTAGTTCAGTAATATCCATATAATAAACAGACAACCCATACTCATCGGGGTATACAGTAATTTCATACCACCTGTCTTGCTTTATAAACCCAAGACTTTCAAAGGTAATTGGTATGCCGTCGCGCTTAGCCTTACGAAAATTTATTTCAAACAGCGTTCCTTGTGCTTTAGGCATAACTTCCCAAAAAACTTTATTTAAAATATGTTCTCTCTTTTTCAGAAATAACTCTTCTATTTTTTTATTTACATATTTTAAATTCCATTGATTATCTAACACGAAGAAAAAAGCTTGAATATTATTGATAATATCCGCTACGAGTTCGTTACTATTAGAAAGGTCCTGCTCTAATTTTGAGTTTTGGGTCAGTTGTTTTGTCCATTCCACTTGCATTCTTTTCATATCAGTAATGTCATTATAGGCAAACAGAATACATTCTTGATGATCGATTTGTATCTTCTCAGCTGAAACAATAACAATGCCTTTTAAACCATATTTCATAATAAATGAACCTTCAAAGTTTTGGATTAACCCTTGTGTCTCTAAAATCTCTAGCTGTTGTTTAAATTCACGTTCAGGCACACCAAGTTGGATGGGGGTTCTGCCAATAACCTCTGCACGCTCGAACCCCTTTGACTCAAGAAACTGACGGTTTGCATCGATATATGTATGGTCATCGGCCCTAATAATGGTCATCATATGGGGACTAAATTGAAACGTATTATGGAATCGCTTTTCAGCATTTTTCAGAGCGTCTTGTTCCCTTTTTCGATCGGTTACATCATTGACAATCGCTATGCATGCGTATTGGGCCTTGGGCAGCCTAAAGCTAGATAAGTCAGCGATAAAGCTTCTTCCGTCCTCTGTAACGATTTCCTTTTCTTGTTTCTTACTCGAATTCAACCATGAATTGGAGCATACTGATCGGGACAATTTTTCAAAAGATGCGGATAATTGGCGTTGCTGTTTTAAATTTTGGCTGAGTAATATGGGCCCATTTCTATCAAAAATTGCCAAATTGAGGGAGCTGGAGTTTATTATGGAATTTAAAATGGCTGCTTTACTGAAAAAATCATAACTCCAGTAATAAACGTTGAATAATAGGGTAGTTGCTAAGGGAGTGATCGTTAAAAAGGGAACGGAAACTAGCTTAAAAACCTTTGCATAATCGATCTGGGGGAGGCAGATAATAATGACAATTTCAATTAATACCATGACAAAGCCCATGATAAACCAAAATAATAGATTCCTTCTAATTTTGCTACGCTTCACATATCTACTCAACATACTTCCAAAACAGGCGAAAATAACGATCTCAGCTATTCCACCTATTACACCAGGTCCGCCCATAGTATATCGATATAGTGAACTTATGATTGCCGCGATCAATGCAGTGATAGGACCTCCAATAAAACCTGCCATCGTCATAGGGATATGTCGAAGATCAAAAAAATGACCTTCTAAAGGGAAAAGTTTAGTATGCATTATAAATATAGTAATAAGGCCGAACATAACACCTATAATGTATCGCGAGTATTTTTGAGGGATCGATAAGTCTACTATTATAACAATGTTGCAGAGAAATAAAATCACAATAAGTGTAATAAATAAATTATAGGCCACAATAAATCACCTCATTTACTTGTAAGATTGATAGGCTAAGCATTCTTGGTTACTTTATTGTTTTGACTATTGAAATTAAAGTTGGTGGCAGGAAGAGAGATCAACCTTAATATAGATTGTGAATATAAGGGCATATACGTGAACTATTACTTGCAATTTTTCCTCCCCAATCTCTGAGGTGTATTATAACTGAAGATTATTACAAAGTCTATTATATATTCTTTAGAATATTGCAAAAAACCTTTAATTAATTCAATATTTGCAATTATATTTCTAGCGATACAAACGAACTCAATTATTTCTCTTAGTATCAAATTCGGTTTATACGTATTCTCCTTTAATTACAAAAAACGAACCCCGAATTGTTCCAGCTAGTTTAGACTTCTGCCTAGCAAACTTAAACTTCCCTTCTAACTCCTTTGGTATCTCCATACCGTCAGATAGCTTAAAACCAGCGGCCCGCTTCTTAGCGTTATCAACCCCAATAAGAAGATTGAAATAGCCCTTGAGGAAACAGCCGAAATGACAAGGAGTCAGTTAATAGAAGTAGGCCAAACTACCGCAGATGAAACGGATCAAGTTCTACAGGCCATGCTCAAAGGCGGAGACATTGAAAAAGTTGTTGGTAAAGTAGAAGTATATAGGATTAAGAAAGCTGCTAAGGAGTTTAACAGCAATTTGTGATTATATCAGCACTCTTCGGATTGACACATGCTTTAGGTACTACAGAAGTACATTATTAGTTTCAGTTCTTTCAGGATTTTTGCTAGTGCAGTCATTGACTCCAAAAAATACAATTTGTGATTGTTATCCGCCTAAATGAAGAGCGACTTACCACGAGTGGTAAGTTGCTCTTTTTTTGCGTCAAAGGTACTATTCTTTTAATATTGTTTAGTATATAATATTATATGAATAACAATATTATATACTAAACAGTTATTTGTTGAGGTGATGAGAACATGTCAGGAATAGAATTGAATAATAGAAGACAGAGGAAAAAGGAAGCAACAAAAAACAAAATTATAGCGGTTGCTGTGGAACTTTTCAACAAGCAAGGCTTCGAGCAAACCACAAACCAGCAAATAGCCGAGCGAGCCGATGTCGCAATTGGCACCTTATATAATTATTTTGAGACTAAGGAGTTGATTGTCAGCGCTTATATACAAGAAGTAGGAAAAGACAGTGTACCGTTAGTCGACGTAATCATGAAAGAGGAAAAGGATACCAGTGCACGGCTATTAGCATTGCTATTGAAAATGTCACAATGGAATGATGTTAACCGGGAACTGGTAGAAATTTACGTTCGTTCTAGGATGCAATCCCCCCATAAACCAGGGCATAAGCCAGGTGAACACAGTGGTTTTGGATTCAACTTGATAAAGATTTTAAGGTTAGGTCAACAGCAAGGTGAACTTAGAGACGATCTAGCGGTGGAATACTTGGCTAAACATCTTGCCATGATGTATTACACTACACTTATTAGTTGGCTTGCTGACTTGAATAACGATACTTTGCAGAACAACCTTGAAAAAAGTATTGATCTTTTTCTAAACGGAAGTCAACGGAAGTTGAATGAATCTGGAGGTGGGATATGACTATGACAGAAATGAAACATGAAAAGTATTTTCTGGATTGGGAAGAAACATTTTCCGCAGGGGCAAGTATAGCAGGTGGTAAGGGGTGGAATTTGGGACGCCTGGCGCATTATGGGTTTGAAGTTCCTTTAGGGGGCACGGTAATTACAGAGGTTTACTACAGTTTCATCCAGGAAAATGGCTTGGAAGACAAGTTGCGAGAAGTAGCCAATTATGCAAGTCAAAACGAGCGTAATGAAGCAACTCTGATACTTAAACTTGATCAACTTAGAGAAAATATTCGCAAAGGAAAACTATCTGAGATGATCGTCCAAGAAATTTTCACCGGGCTGAAAAAATTAGATCTCGTTGGTCTTTCCCTAGCCGTACGATCCTCTGCCTCATCTGAAGATTCGCAAGGAGCTTCATTTGCCGGGATGCATGACTCTTATCTCAACGTTCATGGATTGGAACAGGTCTTGACAGCAGTTAAGAACTGCTATGCTTCGCTGTGGACTCTTCGTGCCTTACTTTATCGACAAAAGATGGGATTTAAAGATTCTGAGGTAATACCTTCGGTTGTCATCCTGGAAATGGTGAAAGCCGAAGCATCAGGAATCGGGTTTAGTTGTAATCCCCAATCCGGAAGGTTAGACCAACTTGTGATTAATGCCAATTATGGTTTGGGAGAATCAGTGGTTGGTGGGGCTGTAGAACCAGATCAATACATTCTGGATTGTTCATACTTTCTTCCCAAAATAGTTGCAAAGGTAATCGGTCTGAAGCAACTAGTAACTGTAACAAAAGAAGACGGTGGGACGGAACTTCAAAAGCCAGAACTACTAGGACTGAACTCTGAGAATCAGGTACTTACCGATAAAGATATAGCGAAACTTGGGCTGCTAGTCTTGAGGGTATCTGAGGCTCTTGGCGAAGGAGAGAAGCCACAAGATATTGAGTGGGTATTTGACGGTGATCATTTTTGGTTAGTGCAAGCCAGACCAGTCACTGTGCTACCAATTTATACGTACCCTGCTCTAAAAGGTCAAGCAGAGATTTGGTCCAATGCTAATTTCAAGGATGCTGTACCTATGGTTATAACAGCCTTTAATCGTAAGATCGTTATAGAAGGGATAAATGGTTTGTTAACTGCTATCTTAAAAGAAACAGGGTATGTTTCTCCAGATGGTTTGCAATACTCAAAGTTTTATAAAGGTAGGGTGTATTTGAACCCTTCTTTATTACAATGGGAGTTTTTTGATACTATGGGTATGCATCCAAGGGAGACTAATGCTCAGTTAGGGGGTCACCAACCAGAAATTAAACTACCTGAAGTCAAAGATAAAAAAGGGTTTAAAAACGGACTTAATAAAACAAGAATGCTTTTAGCAATTATGAAAGTTCAAAAGAATTCTAATTACATATTTTTAGAAATACGCAAATATTGTAATGATTGTGCCACTCAGGAGTTATCTGAGCTGACGGATACAGGAATAGCTAGTATTCTAATGAACAAACAAGAGCTAGTAGCACCATTTTACAAGCTAGGTATATTAAATAGCGTTGCTGGAATTATGTTAGATACGCTAGTCAAGGCTTTAAAAAAGGACTTTCCCACGAATGCTACTTCCGTTGCAATTACGTCACTTATTGGGCAAGGTAAAATAACGAGTGCAGAACAGGGTTATGATTTAATTAAACTCGCTGAAATAGCTCGTACTGATTCTAATGCTCTGCAATTCTTTCTAAAAGAACCATTCTTACCATTATCTTGGGAAACATCTATTATAGAAGGCTCCGATTTTAAACAGCAATTTCGCATGTTTATTAAGGATTATGGTCACAGAGCTGTCTATGAATTGGATTTGTCTAATCCTCGTTGGAAGGATGATCCTAGTTACTTGCTGAATTATATTAGGGATATCATGGGTACGGCAGATTTAAAGAAGATCAAAACTAAGCAAAGGTTACAGGCTGAAAAGATAAGGGAACAAATTACTTCAACTGTTCCGATTTATCGACGCTGGAAAATCAATTGGCTCATTAGTCAAGCGGTAAAAGGGGAAGAATCAAGAGAAAGGGGCAAATCGGAACTGGCTAGATTAGCTGGTCCTTTGAGAATGTTAACATCGGATATCGGACGTAGACTTGATGAGCGTGGAATCCTTGAAGATTCTGAAGATATCTTCTACTGTTCGCCACCGGACATACTTTCAATATTATTAGGTCACTGGAATGGGCAAGGGCTTAAGGCGTTAGTTACCGACAGAAAAGAAAGACATATGGAGCTGCAAAAACTTGATCCACCTGATCTAATAATGAATGACCAAGCAAGCTTTGTCGAAACTGCTTCTATCAACCTAGGCGGGGAAATAATGGGGTTGGGCGTTGCAGGTGGGAGAGCCGAGGGACAGGCGAGATTATTGTATCATCCTAACGATGGACTAGAACAGGGTGAAGTTCTTGTAGCACCTTCTACCGATCCGGGTTGGACACCACTTTTCTTAAAGGCGTCCGGCATAATCATGGAAACCGGAGGGTTCTTGTCTCATGGCGCAATCGTGGCTCGCGAATATGGTATTCCCGCAGTTGTAAATATTCCTGGTGTTATGAAGATCATTAAGAAGGGTGATCGCGTTGTCGTCGATGGTGATATGGGAAAAGTATATTTAGATAAAATTATATCGGACTGATAATTTTCTGAAGGAGATGTTGCTTGTGGTTATTGACTGTCACTATCATCTCGAAGAAGACATGTTTCCGTTAGACAAGATGATCGAAAGTATGGATCAGAATGGAATACATAAAACGGTTCTAATTGCTCGTTGTATCCCCCCAATTTATGGACCCTTTACTTCAAAGGATGAGAAACTTACAATCTTATTTCGGCAGCTACTCCTTAATTACAACCCTTTGGGGAAAAGGTTGTATAGCGGTTTAATAAATAAAGACGATTGGAAGACTTTTGATAAGGTACTAAAAGTCACAATGGCTCCAGACAATAATCCAGTGTTAGACGCTATAGATAAGTTCCCAGATCGATTTTTAGGCTGGATATTTTTTAATCCTACTCTTCCAGGTAATGGGATTGAAGAAATTGATCGATTACAGAGCTTAACTAATATTGTCGGCGTAAAAGTACATCCATATTTACACGGTTATAAGATTGAATGTCTTGAAGAATTGGCTGGTTATTGTGAGGAACGAAACTTGCTACTATTGATACACCTTTCGGCCGAGACAGAGAGTTATCGGTATTTGCCTGAGAAATTTCCAGACCTAAAAATTATCTATGCTCATGCTGGATTACCTCATTGGCGGAAACTTTGGAGGTATGTGACTGGCTATAAAAATCTATACATAGACTTATCTAGCAGCGATTTTATAAATAAGAAGATTGCTGACATTGCCATTAAGACAGTAGGGTATCAAAAATGTTTGTATGGAACTGATGGACCTTACGGGATGCCACAGGGTGGGCCGTTTAATTATTCAACGATAAAGACTATGATCGAACAGATGGCCTTGAGTACTCATCAGAAGGAAGCCATCCTGGGGGACACATTCAGTAACCTCATGATGTAAATGCCTTAACCCGCTTAGTGCCTAAACTTGAAATTAGTGTAGGAAGTGAAGGTTAAAGAGCCCAAAAGAGTAAAATAAAGGAGAACTAATGTTTACCTTGAATCTATAATACAGACAGCTGAACGACTATTGTTATCTATATCAGATTTACTTTACATTTGGCGGTTTTAAACTCGATAGTCAACACCATAGCTGTTCACAACACTAGCGCAGTCGGTTAGAAAAGGAATATGGGAGGGAAAAAACCATGACTATTAATGAAACAGAAGAACTTATTTTGAACATGGGCCCCCAGCACCCGAGTATGCACGGTTTGTTCCGCATGGTGGTCCATTTAGAGGGGGAAACAGTGACCAAAATTGAGCCTAAAATTGGATATCTTCATCGAGGGATGGAAAAACTTGCTGAAAGCCGAACCTATGCACAATTTATACCATATACGGATCGATTGGATTACCTTGCCGCTCCTCACAATAACTGGGCCTATGTTCAAACCGTAGAAAAACTTATGGGCGTTGAAATCCCAGAACGGGCGGAATACCTTCGAGTTATTTTTGGGGAACTCTCAAGGATTGCTAGTCACCAAGTTATGGTTGCCAGTACCGCTCTCGATATGGCAGGATTTTCAGCATGGATGTATATTTTCCGTGATCGTGAACGAATCTTAGATATGTATGAAATGTGCGCAGGGAGCCGATTGACCGTTAATATTATGCGCATAGGCGGGATAAGTGGAGAACCACCTGCAGAATTTTGGCCTGCTTTACAATCGTTCCTTGATGACATTCCTGAGATGCTAGAAGAATATTACGCTATCTTTTTAGGAAATGAGATTACTCAAGCCCGTTTGAAGAGCGTGGGTATCTTACCGAAGGAGCTTGCTGAAAACCTCTCCATTACGGGTCCGGTCTTACGGGCCTCTGGTGTTAATTACGACGTGCGTAAAGCCGAACCCTACAGTATCTACGACCGATTTGATTTTAAGGTTCCAGTTCGAACGGGTTGCGATTGTTATGACCGTACTTTAATTCGGATGGACGAGATTGTGGAAAGTATTAAGATCATCAAACAAGCCGTCCGTGATATTCCAGAAGGCCTAATTATGGCCAAGGTACCTAAAGTGATTAAGCCGCCCGCCGGTGAAGTTTATCACCGCGTTGAGAATCCCAAAGGAGAATTAGGATTTTATATCATCAGTGATGGCACGACCAAACCGGCAAGGGTACGTATCCGGCCCGCCACCTTCATTAACTTGCAGATGCTCCCAATCGTGGCTTTAGGATGGAAGATCCAAGATGTTATCATGATTTTCGCAACGCTTGATGCAGTATTGGGCGAGGTTGACAAGTAGTAGAGGTGGCATTGAATGGCGAGGAACAGTTTATTCTTTAGAAGAATTAAGAAAACACACGCTTTAAGTGAGCAAAAGGCATCATGAGCACATCAAAGTATGAAGGGGAGTTGAGCGTAGGGGGAGGTGTTTAAATTCAACTATTATGAGAATTAGATAAATGGGAGGATAATTCTCATAATAGTTGAATTTAACAATAAGAGGTTGTGAAATTAATATAACTAATGAATGAGGTCGTAGTATGTTTATGTATGTGTTTCCCATTGTACTTATAGTAGTGTCGAATATCGCGTATAATGTGTGCCAAAAGTCAACACCCCTGAATGCTAATCCTTTTTCAGCATTGCTGATCACGTATTCAACCGCAGCGATTTTGACTTTAATAGCAGCTCTATTTTATAAAAGTGATAAAGGATTTTTTCAATCGTTTAGCCAGTTGAATTGGACGAGCGCGGCACTTGGGGTAACCATTGTTGGTCTTGAATTGGGATATTTGCTTGCCTACAGGGCAGGCTGGAACATTAGTGTGGGGTCTTTAGTGGCCAATATTATTCTGGCACTTATGCTAATCCCCATAGGGATATTGTTTTACAAAGAGGGATTTGCGCTTAACCAGATCATAGGAGTGGCGTTTTGTATGGTAGGATTGCTTCTAATCAATAAATAGAAGCTCAGAAGAATAATACTGCCTAGATAATACTTAGGGCAAATATGGTGATATAATCATAAGGTTTATAAATAGAACATAAGGGAGGGTCGACTATGCCTTTTATTAAACTTGAAGGTGGTAAGATTGACAAAAAGCAAAAAGAGAAGCTAATTAGCGAATTTACGAGAGTAGCTAGTGAAACGCTTGGCATTCCTGAAGATGCATTTATTGTATTAATTAAGGAAAATGATTTTGATAACTGGGGAGTAGGCGGGAAAGTCCTGACCAAGGTCATGGCAGAGCGGGGGAACAAGCCATGATGATTGTCAGTTTTCTTTTGATCGGTTGGATATTAAGTTGGTTTAAGTTCAATAAAATGTTTATTCAGGCTTTCAAAGAGCTATTTAGTAAGGAAATCACGATTGCCAGTTATTATTTTATATTTTTCTGTGTTGGGACAATAGGCGACGTGATTTTATTTGTAAGAGGAAATTATAATATCTTCTTCAAATAGGATTGTTATTCAGAGAATGAAGATGTTAGAGCTTTAGAGTTGAGTCGTTGAATATAAACATAATTAAAACAAAAAAGGGACTGCAGGTTTATGGAAATTAAATTTCTATAAAGCTGCAGTCCCTTTTTAACAGCTCAGCAATGTGGCTTAACAGAAGTGACCGCTTTTGCAAAGTAGTTGACTATACCCGGTAGGGGTATTATACTTAAATAATATACAGACCACGCGTTAGAGTTTGACAATAATAGAATCAGTGGAGAGGCAGGGGTAAATAATATGAAAAAAGGACTATTTAGTGATTATGCCATAGTTGCCTGCGGCGTCATGATACCAGAACTGAATTACTTGAAAGAAACCGGGTTCTTAGACGGAACCATCATCTATACAGCCCCGGGACTACACCAAGTGCCCAATGAGTTAGAAAAACAATTGCAAGAACAGTTGGCAATCGCCAAAAAAAGTGCCAAAAAAATTATTGTGGTGTACGGTGGCAAGTATTGCTACATCAACTTGCAGGATTCATACCGAACGATTGATACTGTCATTGACGAAATGCGAGAAGACGGGTATTACATTGCCCGAACTCAAGTGGAGAATTGCTTAGACATGCTGGCCACTGTAGACACCAGAGAAAAATTAGCAGAAGGGCAAAACGTCTGGTTTTGCACACCTGGGTGGTTGAAATACCGAGATATGGTCTTTAAAGGCTGGGATAAAGCCATTGCAAATCAAAACTTTCCACAATATACTGGTGGAGGCATTATGCTTGATGGGATCGAATTTTTTGATCAGTATGCCATGGAACATGTGGAGGAAATTTTAGATTTTTCCGATTGGGCCTCGATACCCCTGGAAGCCCGTTCGACTGGATTACAGCATCTCAAGGATGTGCTCATTGAGGCCTTGGAACAGGCCACTGCGGCTGACAAGTAGGCGACGATTGGAGTTTAATGAGAGGAGGCATTCGATGCAAGGACGACGCCTACGGATCATAATCGGTGTAGTAGCAGTCATTGTAGCCGTTATCGTCTACGGCTTTTTCTCTGTGCGATATGCGTCAGGCCTCAACACAGGCCTCCAGCCGACGCTATGGCTGGCATTCCTAGCCGGGTTGCTTTCGTTTGTTTCGCCGTGTTGTCTGCCGTTATATCCCTCCTATATTTCTTATATTTCAGGGATAACGTTTTCTGGGGACAACCAGGTCTTGGCTAACCGGTTAAAGGCTTTGACCCACACGCTCTTCTTCGTGCTCGGATTTTCGATCGTCTTTATAGCACTAGGGTTATCGGCGTCCGCGCTTGGGCAGCTCTTTGTGACCCATCGTACGCTCATAAGAATGATCGGGGGCGGAATTGTCCTGCTCATGGGGTTATCCCTGAGCGGTTTGCTAACCCCTAAATGGCTGATGATGGAGAAAAAGTGGGAATACCGAAAAACGAGCGCTAGCTACGGCGGTTCTGTTTTGGTGGGTATAAGTTTCGCCGCTGGATGGACGCCGTGTATCGGCCCTATATTAGCGTCGGTTTTGGTGATGAGTGCCAACCAACCCTCAGCAGGGTTGGCTTTAATACTGGCCTATATTGCCGGATTTTCTATCCCTTTCTTTGTTCTGGCATTTACGCTCAGTTCAGTGCGGAAATTAGTTCCTTACGGGGCCTTGCTCTCCAAGATCAGCGGTTATCTCATGATAGGGTTAGGACTATTGTTGATCACGAATCTAATGACCAAAATCACGGTTGGTTTAATTCGCTTGTTTGGCGGGTTTACAGGCTTTTAGGAGTACATGAGTTGGAGGATGCACATGAAAAAAGGTATGAAATGGTCAATTCTATTGGTAGGTTTAGCGCTCGTGTTTGCAGGGGCTATATACGTGACCAATCGACCGACTGCGACAGTTGATGAGCTCAAATCAGGCGATACAACGAAGGTAGCTCCCCAAGTAGGTTACCGCGTACCATCGTTTACACTGCCAAGTCTTCTAGATAATAAACCGATTTCTCTCGCTGATTATCAAGGTAAACCACTCTTAATCAATTTTTGGGCTTCGTGGTGTCCGCCCTGTGAAGGTGAAACCCCTGATTTGGTCAAGGCCTATGCTAAATACGGTGACAAAGTCCAGTTTATTGGGGTGGATTTGGCGTCTCAAGACACCCTGTCTGATGTAACAACTTTCGTCAAGAACTACGGTATGAAGTATCCCATCTTGTTGGATACCAAAGGGGCGGTGGCTGAACAGTATCAAATAATGGGCATTCCAACGTCGTTCTTCGTCAATCGAGAAGGAATCATCGTGGATACCATTTCCGGTCCGTTGACTCCACAAGTTCTAGAAAAGGACTTACAGAAAATTTCTCAATAGTTATAGAATAATCCCCGATGATCGCATCAAAAGAGAGTTGCCTTTTTACAGAAAGGTCAACTCTCTTTTTTATTATGTCCAGAGCCTCCAGAAATTTCACCATACTATTAACCTTAGATTATGTTAATATATCATTAAATGGTAATATAATAATTGGAGGGAACTTCGTCGCAAAGAAACATAGTTTCCTAATAACATCAATTGATGCAAGAAGATATGAAGCTTATAGTTAGTAGAGGGAGGTCAAGTAATGATAACCGCTGGGATTGATGTGGGTTCAACTGCAACGAAGGCCGTCATTTTCGACGGAACGATCAGAAGTATGGCAATTGTCCCAACGGGCTGGAATCCCAAAGAAGCTGGGAGAAGTGTCTTTAATGAAGCGCTAACTAGGGCTGGTTTACTGGAGCAGGACATAGAACGGATCATTGGCACCGGCTATGGCCGGGTATCCCTTAGTTTTATCGATAAAAAGGTGACGGAGATAACCTGTCATGCTAAGGGTGCAAAATTCCTATTTCCGAAAACCAGAACCGTCATAGACATTGGTGGTCAGGATAGCAAAGTGATTGCGATCGCTGAAGATGGTGCAGTCGCCGATTTTATAATGAATGATAAATGTGCTGCTGGTACAGGACGTTTTTTACAAGTCATGACGGGAGTCTTGGACATTACCTTAGATGAATTAGGGCGTTTGGCGTCAGGAACCAAACCCGCAAGTATTAACAGTATGTGCACCGTGTTTGCTGAGTCTGAGATCATTGGCCTCCTGGCTCAAGAAGTGACGAAAGAAGCGATTGCCTCAGGAATTGTTCAAACCATCGCTCAGAAAATGATGAGCTTAACCTCTAGAGTGCCATGTCTTGAAGAGATAACTTTTTCTGGTGGAGTGGCTAACAATCCTGAGATTTGCGCGATCTTATCCTCAGCTTTTGGTGCTAAATTTAATATTCCCAATCGACCTCAGCTTGTCGGTGCGCTGGGTGCTGCAATTGTAGGCTTTGAAACAATAAAATAGAGGAGGAGTTTTAAGGATGGAATCTAACATCGAGCCCACCATATTAAGCGAATTTGTAGATTTACGCGCCAAAAGTATTCTTTCAATCCTAGCTGCGAAAGAAGACGGTCGGAAAGTTGTAGGTATGTACTGCCTTTATTCGCCTACAGAAATCGTCATGGCGGCAGGCGCTATCCCCATTCCACTGTGTGGGACAAAGCAGGATCCGATTGCAGTCGCTGAAAAGGTCCTGCCCAGAAACCTTTGTCCGCTCATTAAATCAAGTTATGGGTTTGCTGCCTCCGGTACGTGCCCGTTCTTTAACTTTACAGATCTGCTGATTGCGGAAACGACCTGTGATGGTAAGAAGAAAATGTACGAACTGCTCTCCGAGCTAAAACCCCTTCACCTGCTCCAGCTTCCGCAAACGCAGGACGATCAAGAGGCTTTACAGTATTGGTATGGAGAAGTGGTCAAGATGAAAGAACGTCTTGAAGTCCAATTCAGTGTCACCATAACAGATCAAGATTTGAATGAGGCCATCCAAAGAATGAATGAAGAACGGCGTTCACTGAAAGACTTACAGGATATTGCCAAACTTAAGCCCTCACCGATTAGCGGCATAGATCTACTTATGGCGCTTTATAATCGAGGTTTCAGTATTGACAAAAAAGAAGTCGTGCGTATGGTGGATCGCTTAACGATAGAATTGAAGGAATTGCACAGGCAAGGAGTGACTCCATTTACGACAAAGACGTCGAGAATACTCTTAACGGGGGTTCCTGTTGGGATCGGCTCCCATAAGGTTGTCCAAATTATTGAAGAGAGTGGGGGAAATGTAGTTTGTTTCGAAAGTTGCGGAGGCTATAAAGCAGTTTATGACCAAGTTGATGAAGAGAAAGAACCTCTGTTAGCGATTGCCGAAAAATATCTCAGAACGCCTTGTTCCTGTATGTCACCGAATGTCGGTCGCTTCGAGCTTGTCGAGAGGTTGGCGCGCGAATTCAATGTGGATGGTATCGTGGATCTGACCTGGCAAGGATGCCATACGTATAACATAGAGTCCTTTAGTTTGAAGAAATACCTCCAGACGAAGAAAAGTATTCCGTTTTTACAAATTGAAACCGATTATTCAGAGTCTGATGTGGAACAATTAAAGGTCCGGATTGAAGCGTTTCTAGAAATGATCAGCTAGGGGTCAACACGAAATAATGCAAGGTTTGAGGGGAGACGTTGAAATGGTCCAAACTAAAGAACAGCTCTTTAGAGCTTTATCAGATGCCGTCGTGGAAATGGAAGAAGAAAAAACTGTTACCATCTCGAACGCGATTATAGAAGCAGGTATAGATGCTTATGAAGCCATAGAGAAAGGGCTTGCTGATGGTATGAATAGGGCAGGGCAACTTTATGAGGAAGAGGAGTATTTCATACCGGAACTATTAATTTGTTCAGATGCCATGTATGCAGGCCTGGATATTCTAAAACTCCATCTAAAAAGTAATGAGGCCGGCATTAAAAATATTGTTGTGATCGGAGTCGTCGAAGGGGATACCCATGACATTGGGAAAAATCTAGTGAAGATTATGATTGAAACGGCAGGTTTCGAGGTGATCGATTTAGGCAGAGATATTCCCCCGCAAGATTTTGTAGAGAAAGCAAAGGAAGTTAATGCGAAAATTATTGCCCTCTCAACGTTAATGACCACCTCTATGGAAGGCATGAGAGAAGTGGTCGCCCTTTTGAAGAAAGAGAAACTTCAAGATCGAATCAAAGTTATTGTAGGCGGTGGGCCAATTTCGCAGGGCTTCGCGAACAGGATTGGCGCTGATGGCTATGCCGCTAATGCCTCAGACGCAGCCAAGTTAGCCCTTAAATTAATCGCAGGAGGTGTCGTTTAATGTTGCTAGATAAGATGACGCCCTTAGAACGGATGGCGGCTTATAACAAAGGCGAAGCCATTGATCGGCTGCCCTGTAATCCCAATATAGCCAACGGAGCGTCCAGGGTGATCGGCTGTAAAATATCCGAGTTCAAAGGGAACGGAAAGCTAATCGCTAAAGCCCAAATTGAAGCCTATCGTAAGTTTGGCTATGATGGCGTCAGGATTTTCACGGACCTTTACGTTCAAGCAGAGGCCATGGGCGCTACAGTCCATTATCCCTTGGACGATACCGCTAATCTTGAAACGCCACCGATCAAGGATGTGTCTGAGATAGATCAACTGCAGCCCGCTGATCCCAATAAGGATGGCCACCTACCTGCTCATTTAGAAGCCGCAAAAATATTAATTGATGAACTCGGTCAGGAAGTTTCTTGCGCGGGCGGTATTGTGGGACCCTTTACGAACGCTTTTTTCTTAATTGGCATTGAGAAAATGACGAAGCTCATCATAAAAAACCCCGAAGCAGTCCATAAACTGTGTGAAGTATCGTTAGAAACATGTATCAGGTATGCCGATGCTTTTATTAAGTTGGGCTTAGCGCCAACTATATCAGAACCCATGTCGTCCACGACGATGATTAGTCCCAAACAGTTCAGAGAATTTTCATTTCCATATTTAAAGAGACTCATTGATTTTATTCACCAGAGGGGTAAGGCAGTGACGCTACATGTCTGTGGGAAAACAGAAAATATCTGGGTTGATATGGTAGCATCTGGGGCGAATTGCCTTAGTATTGACAATGTTGCAAGTTTATCCCGGTGCAAAAACAAGGTTGGCGATCAAGTGCGGATCATGGGCAACGTTGATCCCTCTAGTGTCATGTACGATGGCACGGTTCAAGAGGTCAGGCAGGCAACCCTCGAGTGCGTAAAGCAGGCCTATGATAATCCAAAGGGGTATATCATATGTTCTGGATGTAGTCTACCCATCGATACGCCCTTTGCTAATATCCAAGCGATGATGGATACTGCCCGAGAAATTGGCTATCCTGTAAATATCGAGGCTCTAGAACACATGAAATCCAGTACTCTTTGAGGCAATGGCTATTCTAACGTCGATCGGTTTGTTGGTGCGATGACTTCATAAAGTTTTGGTCGTTTAAATTGCCCTTATGCCTCAGCGAGGAGACTTAATGAACTTGACGATTTCTTTGACGGCTATTTTCTGCTGCTCTTCTCTAAAAATACTCGCTTGCCCATCACCCTTTTGCTCACCGTAGTTACCAAATTGAGCATGATTTCCTCCAATGATTTCAAGTTTGTTGGTAGCGGTCTCCAGTTTCGTTTTATCAAGCGCAATATCTTCACTTCCGTAAATCGCGAGTGTTGGAACGCTAGAAGCATTGACAGGGTAAGCCCCTAATAGAATGAGTCCTTTTACTTTAGCGCTATTTTTCCCCATATAACTGCTTGCCATCGCGCCGCCTAAGGAGTGTCCTGCTAAATACCAGTTTTTGATCTCTGGCATGTTACTATAAACTTTGTCCGCGGCGTTGATATCAAAGACAGCTAGATTAAGGGGCATTTTTAGTAAGACACACGTAATACCCTCATTAGAAAGTTGCGTCAGCAGCGGTGCATAAGCGCTATATTGGACTTTACCTCCAGGGTAGAATATAACAGCGGTATCCTTCAAGTCTTCCGTAGGAGCACGAAACGCCATCATAGCTTCATCATTTTGTACTAACTTAGTGCCAGTCGAAAAGGCCTTAAGCGCATTATAGTCTGATCTTGAATAATCAGAAGCGTAAATATAAAATCCAACCAATACAAGAGCCATGAGGGTCACTAAGCTAATAAGGGTGATCTTTAGAGCGGTCTTATTAATTTTCATGAACTTCACCTCGCTTTTAGTAACGTTGTAAAACTGAGATAAGATCCAGGATTAAGTCCTATCAACATAATCAAAGGCCGTGAAATATGCCAAGCGGGCTGAAATAAATCACATAGTTTTCCCGTCGAACATAGAGACCGAATTTTTCTGCGTAGTGGTTGAGTGCATTATGTAAGAAGTCTTCCGTCACGCCAAGAAACTCAGTCAGGTCATAACAGCTGCGTACCCCAGCCTCATAGGCCTCAATCAGTTTTTCAATCGATACTAATTTTTCATACGCCCAATTTCTGGCCCTTTTTTCTTGTTTGACGTTGGACACTTTTTTCTGATCCAAAATATTTCCGTACGTTGTACGATAATGCCCGTATTCTTCAGCGAGAATACAGGCTTTTTCTGATTCATTGGCCATTGCCTTGCTGTTAATGGCGATCACGTTATCGACATATAACCCCTTGAGGGCGCGACTACTGAAACTATGTTCAAGGACCTCAACGCCTTCTTTTTCAAGTTCTGACACTAAACCGTCATACGTCATGTGGCAACTCCTCACGCTTAGGCTGCTACTGCTTTCTTCTAGAAGCCAGGAAGCTAACAAAATCATCAATAGCTTTCGTTTCTTCTTCCGTAAAGTCCATATTTTCAATATGCGCCGCGATGGTCGTAGGCGTGTGATTCCGCTCGATAGGCGCTACTGCTTCAGAGCTTGAGCCTGGAAGACCGTCCTCTATCAAACAACTCACAGCAATACCTAAAGCTTGAGCAAGTTCCAGGAGAGTTTTCAAGCTTGGGTTATACCGGTCAGCTTCCACGTCAGCCAGGTATGACCTCGAAATACCAGCATTTTCAGCAAGCTTAGTTTGGGTCATGCCTTTTTGTTTTCTTGATTGTCTAATTCGTGCACCGATAGTCATGCTCGTTTGTCTCCTCTTTGATGAATGAATATGTCTGACCGACAATATTATTATAGTTTATGATCGTCGTAATAACAAGTGTTCGCTTTAAATCTTATTATAATTGGCGTAATAACACGCGAATCGCCAAAATAATGAGAATAAGCACCCTCAACTCGCAAAATTAATCAAATATTACCCTTAAATTACGAACGTACGTACTGCAAAATTACAATAAATTAACCAGCGAAAGGGGAGAGATGTATATTTTTTTTGATTAAAGTGTCGGAAATACAGAGGAAGGATAAAAAAACCCTCCGCGCCAACGGAGGGACTTGAGAAGATTAGCTAATGACAGTGTACCATACATGATCTGTGAATATAAGGAGGGATTGTCATGAAGATATCCAGGCTTGAGATCAATAATTTCGTGGGAATATCAGAATTCAAGTTTGATCTTGGCAAAATAAATATCCTCACGGGCCGGATGGGCTCCGGTAAAACCAGTATCATTGAAGCCATCGAAAAAGGCTTCAGCAACAAAAGCCAACGCGTAGAGGTCATTCGTCACGGAGAAGACGATGCGACCATCTTTATCAAAACCGATGATGGGTTGGAGATCGATCGTAAACTCCGGGCCAACAAAGCGGATTATTTGAAAATCCGAAAGGCCGGCCAAGCCGTCCCAAGCACAGAGAAATTCTTGAAGCAATTTCTCAAGGGCGAGTTGTTTAAACCCTTAGAATTCTGTACTAAAACGCCTGTCGAGCAAGCCAAGATCATTCTGAACATGCTGGAGATTCCTTGGACGATGGAAGACATCTCGAATTGGTTCGGCGAGATCCCGACCGATGTCAATTACGAGGAACATATTCTGCAAGTCATAGGCCAGATCGTGAAGAATTACTTTAGCCAACGCGAAGCAGTGAACCGTGAAATCGCGGTCGTCAAAGCTCAAGTGGCGAGCTACAAAAATGAACTTCCCACGAACTATGACGGCGAAGCGTGGAGACTGAAAAAAGTGGCCGAGTATTATAGCGCGGTCTCTGATGCTGAGCACCTCAATAAGCAAAGAGATCAAGCCACGACCCTGATCGAAGGCCAAGCGGTACGCATTGAGACTGCTGGAGCAGTCAGATGATGCCTATAACCTCGAGCTTGAACGCACCTACCTGGGTAGGGGATCATGATGCGTTTGTTGCGGCGCTCATTCAGTCTGGATTTGTGGACAAAACAGAATCAGGCATATTCATCCATGACTGGTTTGAGTATGCTGGCAGGTTGATCACCCAGAAAGATATGAAGCGAGAAAAAACCAACGAACGGGTGAAACGCTTTAGAGATAAATCAGCAAAAACCTGTAACGCTGATGTAACGCTCTGTAACGCTCCTACCGTACCTAACCTAACCGTACCTGACCTAACCGTACCTAACCCTACCGTACCTAAGTTTAATATCATCAACATCATCTCGCGCGAGGCTGAACTTGTCGGACAGCCCGATTCTGATCCGTCAAAGCCTCTTGGTACCCAGGCCGTTCACCGGGCCGCAAAGAATTGGGGGCGGAGCATACCGAAGGGTGATGTCGACTCCATGGTTGCCTGGTGTGTTGAATTCTCCACAAAGGGCAGTAAGGACCCTGACGCGGTCGTCATCGAAGGGTTGAAATGTTGTCTTGATGCAGATGTCCGAAATGTGAAGTACCTTCGGGCTGTTCTCACTGACTGGAGAGACTCTGGCATTTTATCAGTCGAGCAAGTCAAAGCGCGCGAATTAAAACATATCAGCCAAAAAAATCTTAAGAGGAATAAAGATCCAGTGGGAAAATTGTCGTTGGCAGCTTCCAACAAGTACGACGCCTTCTATCTCTAGGAAAGCATTGGAGAAGGACAATGAACAAGATCGCCGATGTTCATGTCTGTAAGGTGAGACTTTTTTTATGGGCATATTTTCTTCTTGATATTCTCATAGAATATGGCTATAATAAGAACACAGGTTCTGTAAATAACCAAATACATGTACTGAGAGGCGAATGGAATGAACGAATTATGTGTTGATTGTCAGCGAAAAGCCGATTGCATAGAACCATGTGAACCATGGTTAATCCAGCAAAACAAATGCCCCGTGTGCCAAAACAAACTCATCCGTGTTGGGGGCTGCACGGAATGTATAACAGGTGATTGGGCTAAGTGTGGTTAGTATGAGAGTATTTATGAAACCCATCGAAATGATTGCCTGGTTTACGAAGGAAGGGGTTCCAAAACCGATACGGTATAAGGTGGACGATGTGGTCATTAAGGTTCAGCAAGTGATTTCGAAGTCAGAAGAGAAGCTGGCCGGAAATCGGATGATTATTTTTCGGTGCCAGAGTGAGATTAACGGGGAGTTAAGACCCTATGAACTAAAGTATGAGGTGGGGACGTGTAAGTGGTATTTGTTTAAAATGTAGGGGAGTATTAAAGAAACATATTTAAACCGACAATAACCAGACATTAAAACAAATGGTTTGATTATTACTTTCTGCCCAAATCTTTCCGCCGTGAAGCTCAACAATGCTCTTGGCAACGGCAAGTCCTAAGCCCGCTCCTCCAGTTTCATTTGACCTGGATTTTTCGAGCCGATAAAAGCGATCGAATATATGCGATAGACTCTCTGGATCGATGACCTGCCCTTGATTTTGGATCGTCATTTTCACACCGTGATGCTCTAAGCTAAGCAAGACCGTTACTTGACCGGGTTTTAGGCTATACTTAAGTGCATTCCCTAATAGGTTCTCTATTACCCTTACAAATTTATCCGGGTCAATCTGAACATAATATTTTTCAGTAGGGATTGAGAATTGTAAGTTGAGATTCTTCTTTTCAAAAAGTGGACCGTAATCCATGATCACTTGATTAACGATATCGTTCAGACATAATCTTTGATACTCTAACTTAGTTTCCTGCCCTGCAAGCCTCGTATACTCAAAGAGGTCTTCAATCAAATTTTCGAGCATTTCAGTCTTGTTAAAAGCAACTTCAATGAAGGTTTCAAGCTGTTCAGGGGTTTGGTATTCCTTATCTTTTAGCAATTGAAGGTACCCTTTAATGGAAGTCAAGGGAGTTCTCAAGTCATGAGAAACCCCACCGATTAGCTCATATTTCACTTTCTCTAAATCTCTCTCTTGATCAAATTTGATCTTTAGTTCTTTGGACATAGAGTTGATATTTAAACATAGTGCTGCAATCTCATCATTACCTTTAATATCGATTGTGGAACCAAAACCTTTGTTTGCGATTTCTTGTATGCGTTTTGAGACATACCTAAGGTATTTTATTTTTTTCTTAATAAGAAGAAGAAATGTAAAAACAAAGATTCCAATGATGACAACCAAGAAAACTGCAGTATAAGTGTTAACGAAGGCAGGGCGTAAAAAAAGCTCTGGATTTGAGATATAATACATATTTAGAATGGGTGAAATAATCAATATAGCCCCAAATGAGGCTAAAAAGCTTATAGTTATGGCAACAAGCAGTTGAAGGCTGATTTTCTTCCCCACATTATTCTTGATCATAATTTATACCCCACACCCCAGACATTTTTAATGTATTGAGGTTTACGAGGATTGATTTCAATCTTCTCACGTATGTTCCGGATATGAACCATTACCGTATTTCCCGATTCAAGCATCGATTCTTGCCATACACTTTCGTAGATTCGTTCACTGCTAAAGACCATCCCTTGATTACGTGCCAGTAGCTCTAAGATTAAAAACTCTTTGGGGGTGAGTTTGACTTCTTTGTTATTAATTAGTACTTGATGAGTTGTTGTATTGATGGTGAGATTTCCAATCTCAAGCTGAGCTTCATTCGTAGAGGGCATTGACTCATTGAGATGACTAAAGCGTAGATAACGCCTCAGTTGGGACTTAACTCTTGCGACTAATTCGAGTGGATTAAAGGGCTTGGTTATGTAGTCATCGGCGCCCACACTCAGTCCGTGAATTTTATCGATATCCTCAACTTTCGCTGAGAGCATAATAATGGGGACTTCCCTCTCTTCACGGATTTTCAGGCATGCTTGTATTCCATCGAGCTTCGGCATCATAATATCGAGGATAACAAGATGAATCTCAGTCTTTGCGAGTATATCCAGAGCTTCCAAGCCATCTCCTGCTTTGATGACTTGGAAGCCTTCGTTTTTCAAGTAGATCTCGATCAGATTTAGAATTGCTGCATCATCATCAATAATCAGAATAGTTCTTTGATCCATAATAACCTCCTTGTAAGATAGAGCTAGGGTTGATGGTTCAAACCCAACTCGAACGTTCTTTGATAACTCACACCATATTGTTCAGATTAATTAGTTGACAC
>Ga0209386_1000285_pt1 | contig 26136 bp, 18 predicted proteins | sample NGEPertwo_FD_184510 | JGI IMG/M metagenome (GOLD analysis project Ga0209386, IMG submission 184510) | Arctic peat soil microbial communities from the Barrow Environmental Observatory site, Barrow, Alaska, USA - NGEE Permafrost154B-two... | ecosystem: Environmental > Terrestrial > Soil > Wetlands...
GACCCCAACCCCCACGCCCACCGTGATCCCGACGGTCACTCCGTCCCCGACGCCCACTCCGACCCAGTCTCCGACACTGTCGACCTACAGCGTCAAGGACTTTGGCGCCGTCGGAAACGGCTTTACTGACGACTACGATGCAATCCAGAGGGCGATCAACGCTTGCGGCACTACCGGCGGCGTGGTCGTCTTTCCGCAGGGCGCGTACTATCTTGGCAAGAGCGGAGCAGGTGGCTTGAAGCTGCCGGCGGGGAACACCAACTGGCTGACTCTATCCGGCTACGGCGCTACGATCAGATTGAGTGCCAATGTCCCGCGATTCTTGGACTTCAACCGGACTGCTGACTACCAGACCTTCGCGTACTTTCGGGTTGAAGGCTTCGCGGTGGACGGCGCCAACGTCGCCGGGATGAACCACGTGGTCGGATTCTCGTTCATCGACGGCGCTCCACTGGCACGATTCAACGCCGAAAGCATCGTAGTGCGCGACGTGCGGGCGTACAACGTGCTGACCGACACGACGTGGCCCAACCCCTCCTCCTGCCGCGAAGGCGTCTACATCGCCACGCATCAGTGGGACAGCAACGAACCGACCACCAACACAATCAGGGACATCTACATCGAGAACGTGCGCATCGAGGGCGGCAACGTCGGCTTCTCGGTCGGTGGCGTGACCTATGGCACATCCGGCTGGTCCCACGACCCCGCTACGACGAACATCACAGTCGACAACGTGCACGTCGACCGCTGCTGGTGGGACAGTGGCGTGCGGGCGACGAAGTTCTGGGCTTCCAACGGCATGATCATGGGCTGGGGAGCGCGCGGCGGCAGCCTGTACGTGAACGACTGCGAGATGCGCGGTTCGGGCGACAACAACTATGAGATCAACGGCTGGCAGCAGGCGACGGTGCAAGGCTGCGTCTCGGAGGACTCCATCATCGGCTACTTCTTCCAGAACTGCGGCTGGCCGCTCGGAGACGTGGGCGCGCAGCAGATCGTCTTCCGTGACTCCGTGTACCGCAACACCGCCGCTGCGGCGGCCCCCGCAAGCACCGGCTGGGTCATCGGCAACGAGAACCCCATGGGCACGGTGACCTTGGAGCGCTGTTCCATGGCGAGCGAGGCTACGGGTCGGGATGCCCAGTTCCTGGCCATGTGGGACGGCGTAGGGTACACGATCAAGGCGCTCAACCTGCTGAATTGCACCTACCGCGAAAGTGGGGTCGTGGCGAACACCGAGACGTATCCGTTCAAGGTCTACGTGATGTGCGACGGCTCCCCCGACGGTGGGCCCACTGCCGTGACAGTCGACGGGTGCACCATGTACTACCGGGCGAGCCGGACGGGCACCGCTAACTACGTGGTCCGCCTTATGGAGATCGGCGGCTCCAGCGTCACGTGGGCCGTCCGCAACTCCCAGTTCGACGGGGCGATCGCGGGTGGCGGTAGTCAAGGCTTACGGGCACTTTGCCTCGGCGACGCCTTCACGAGCAGAGGGTCGGGCGTGGTCGACGGCTGCGTCTTCAAGACGAACGCCCTCGACTCGTGGGCCGTGCGGGTCGGCGATTCCGACAGGCTGACCGTCGCGGGTACGGTGGATGTGCAGAACTGTGACTTCACCGGTATCGGCGCCGACGGCACCCCGGTCTACGTGAGCGCCGGCGACGCCAACCAATCGTTTGTGCGGCTTCTGAACAACCTGCTGCCGTAGCTTTCGGCCAGGCAGCCGAGTGCGGGCTGGGACCGGCGGGCGCTCAGAGCGCCTGCCGGTCCCAGCCGGCGATGACGGCGACGATACGCCTTCCGGCGTGACCATCCCACAAGTACGGGCGGCGGGCCGTGGGCATGGGTCGGGCCAGCGTCTCGTCGGCCGCAGCCACCACCGCCGCCGGATCGGACGGGTCGACAAGTCGATTAGTGCCCTCAGTGATGGTCACCGGCCGCTCGGTGGTCGTCCGCAACGTGAGGCACGGGACTCCGAGTACCGTGGTCTCCTCCTGAACGCCGCCCGAGTCTGTGAGAACGAGACGCGCACCGCTCATCAGCCCCAGGAAGTCGAGATATCCGAGGGGCTCAGTCAGGACGATGCGCGGCTCTGCGGCGAGCCTCGCCAGCCGCTCCGTGTCGGCCAATCGTTTGCGCGTGCGTGCGTGGACCGGGAACAGCACTGGCAAGCGTCGCGCAAGGCGCAGGAGGAGATCGACCAGCTCAGAGAGTCGCGCGGGGTCATCGACGTTGCTCGGTCTATGGAGGGTGACCAACGCGTACTCCCGCGACGAGGCGAGGCCCAGTCGTCGTGCCGCCGAGGCGCCGTCTGTGCGAGCACGCAGTCTGTCGACAGTGTCGATCATCGGGTTGCCGACGAGATGCACTCTCGATGGGTCGATGCCCTCGCCGGCCAGATTGCGGTCGGCGTCGCGCGAGGTGGTGAAGAGCAGCGTCGAGAGCTGGTCGGTGAGCAGCCGGTTGATCTCTTCAGGCATAGTTCGGTCGCCGCTGCGTAGGCCGGCCTCCACGTGCGCGACGGGAATGCAGAGTTTCGCCGCGCAGAGAGCTGCGGCGAGCGTCGAGTTCACGTCCCCAACGGTCACCACGAGATCCGGTGCCGTGTCGATCAGCACCGGCTCCAGTCGCCTCAGCACGTCCGCAGTCTGCTGAGCATGACTGCCGGACCCCACACCCAGGCTGTAGTCGGGTGCCGCCAGCACGAGATCTCGAAAGAATACGTCGCTCATCGTCGCGTCGTAGTGCTGACCTGTGTGCACCAGAACCTGTTCGAACCGGACTGTGCCGGAGCGCCACTCGGCGGCCGCGGCCATGACCGGCGCGACCTTCATGAAATTCGGTCGCGCTCCGGCCACGTGGAGGATCTTGAAACGGGACGACAGGGTCAGAGGCACGGGACCCCCAAATGCCTCTCGACGAAGAGTGTGTCCACAGAGACCTGCATCACGGCAGCCTTTCTCGTACGTGTGACGTGTGTCACGCCGCTGTGGCGCGGAGCCGAGGGTGAGCCCGCCGATGACGCAGCGCGCGGCGACGGCGCACTGAAGACACTATCAGGGTTGGCCGGCAGAGGCTGTTCGCCCGGCGGGCAGTTCCTAGCCGGCCTCGGTGGGATGTTGGCGTTTTTGTCGGCCGCGGCTATGCTCGACTCCTGTGACGGGAGGCGGCGGCATAGCCGCAGTGCAGGGCGCGCCGGCCTCGAGACCGAGATCGCGGAGCAACGGCGATGGGCAGGACAGAGACACGGACGCGAGTCGCCGTCGGCGCTTCGCTGATCTTTGCGGCGTGCCTGGGTGTGGCAGTTGCCATACCTCAGGCGCGGAATGCCGCAGTAGCGGCGGCTGTGTGTGTCATCGTCGCTACCGTTTTCGTGGAAGCTCCCGAGATGACGCTGCTTGGGTTCGTGGTCGTCCGGCCCGTCGTGGACGCGTTCGTGTACACGTCCGTCGGGGGTCTCTCTCTGGGCGAGGTGTGGGGGATCGGCTTGGTGGCCGTCACGCTGGCCTACCTTGTGGCGCAAGAGCAGGTGCGCATGCCGTTGGCCCCGATCGCGCTGATTCTCGCATACGCGAGTCTGACGTTCGTGCGTCCCGTGCTGAGCGACGCGCTCGGCAACTGGCTCAAACTGGCCTCTTGGCTGCTGCTGACCGTCGCCATCTCGCGCATTGCCGCGAAGCGCAGGGGTCAACAGGCGATCCTCAATGCGATGTTAGCCTGTGCCGTCGTCTATGTCGTGGTCATCGTCGTCGTCATGGCGCAAGGGCGCTACGGCGCTGCTTACTACGGGTTCTCCGAGACAGGCGGCGGGTATTCCACGCCGCACGCGCTCTCGACGCTCGCGGTGCTCCTCCTGCCGTTCGTCCTGGCTCAGATCATCGCGGGCAGGCGCGTCGCCCTCTCCCTCCTTCTTAGTGGTCTGCTATGCCTCAGCATAGTCTACTCGTTCGTCCGCAGCGCGTATCTCGCGGTCGTCGCCGTCCTCGGCGCTTACGCGCTCGCTGCCGTGCGCACGTCGTCTCTGCGCGTCAGGCTCAGCGTACTGGCGATCTTCGCTGCCGGCGCCATCGCCGTGGTGATACTGCGCGACGCGGTCGTCTCTCGTCTGGTGGACCTGCCGTTCCTCGGCAGCCTACTCGGCGAGACCAGTGCGACGCCGGTCCTCGGTGGCGGCAGCGGCCGGGTGGCGCTGTGGAGAGGCCTGTGGGCATTTGGCACTGACAGTGTGGGCCACATCTTCCTGGGGCGCGGTGCTGGGGCGAGCTACGGACTTGCCAGTCAGACGGTCGGCCAGAGCATCTGGTCGCATAACGACTTCCTGGAGTTCTTCATCACCGGAGGTCTCGTTCTTCTGGCCTGCTACATCGCCGTCCTCGTCTGGGTGCTGCTCAGTTTTGTACGGCTCTATCGGGACTCGCGTCAGTCGCCAACCGTCCACGCGTATTCCATAGTAGGAATCGGCGTGTTTCTCGCGTACGTCTTCCTTTCAGCGGCCAACGGGATCGCGATGATGACCGGGAGTGTAATCCTGGGCGTGCTCGCGGGGCTTGTTCAGGGCATGAGCGGGACACCCGAGGACACCGCGCTGGAAGGGCCTTCTGTCGGTCCGCCGAAGGTCACCGCCGAGGCGCCAAGGAGCACAGCAACTCCGAGAGCTTCTCCACCTGCACCGAACGCTTGAAGTCCGCCACGGCGGATGACGGGTGCGTCTGGATGCGCCCGGTCCGGCGCTTCTGGTCGATCCATGCTGAGAGCTGGGCGGCGATCGCGGCCGGGTCGGACGAGACGAAACCGAGGCGGCGCTCCCGGAGGAGATCGGAGAGGGCACCCTCCGGGGCGCCGACGGCGAGAATCGGTCGTCTGGCTCCCATGTACTCGAAGAGCTTGCCGGTGAGCACACCCTCCTCTCCCGGCGCGTTGTACATGAGCAAGAGCAGCACGTCGGCAGCGGCTTGCGTGGCGAGTGACTCGGCGTGGGGTACGGGGCCAAGGACTTCCACCATGTCCTCTACTGCATTGGCACGCACCAACCGCTGAACCAGCGAGGCGTCCTCGCCGTAGAACTCCGCACGGATGGGCTTACCCTGCGCACGCAGCGACCGCAGCGCCTGAAAGAACGGAGTGGGGTCGCGTTTGCCGCCGTACAGCCAACCGAGGTACACGACCCGCAGCACCTCGTTGGGGTCGCCTTGGGATGGTGGTGCTGTGTCGGGCTCGTCGAATCCGTTGAGTATCACCCTCACTGGCGGCCGGAACGTGCGTGCCAGCGCGTCGGCAAGGGGCTGCGACACTGTGACGAGAGCCGCGGAGGAGTTCAGCACACGCCGTTCCAGTCGCAGGTCGATGTCGCGCTGCCACCCATGCAGCTCACGGTAGTGATGGCCGGACCAGAGGTCTCTTAGCTCGGCGACCCAAGGAATGCCCCGCATGCTGGAGGCGCTCGCCGCAACCAGCAGCGACGTGACTGGCCAGGCACTAGCGTAGATGAGGTCGATCGGCTGGCTGTGCACGATGCTCAGGGCCGCCCGCAACGCGTACGGGTACCAGCCGATCTGTCTGTCCGGAACGTAGAGCGCATGCCGCTGCAGCCAACGCAGCGCATGCCAGGCGGCCACTGCTGCCCCGCTTGTCGGCGACGCGTGCGGCTCGGACGCCGGTACCTCTGCGGCTGTCGCACCGCTAAGCGCCCAGCCCTCCTTTGAGGAGGCTATTCTGGCGCCTATCCACGGCGTGTAGACGACGTTCTCGCGAGGGAGCTCGAGAGGAAGGCCCCCGCGCAGCGGCTGGTCGTCTGCCGAGACCACGCGGACATCATGGCCGAACAGGTGCAGGTACTTTGCCGTCTGACCGGTGCGTACAGCACCCGACGCCATGAACGGCGGGAAGTGATATGTGATGAATAGAATCCGCGGGCGGCGGGCGGTTATCTCCGTCTGCTGCTGCCTGATCCAAGGTGACGAGGCCGGTATCGCACGGGGCCATCTCCGCGTTCGCGGGCTGCTGGCGATTCATAGTAGCATGCGGTCATTCGGCAGTACGAACGCGGAGATAGAAGAGGGTGCAGGTGCTGGAACGAATGGCGATGGCGCGCGCTCGCGATGCGTTGGGCCACCGGCGCCAGACGGGATCGGCGGAAGCCCACCTGGGGGAGGCGATGGAGTGGCTTCGGATGCCGTAGACGGTGGGGTCTCGTATGGCTACATCCCCGGATGGAAGCGTCAGCAGAGGCGTTCTGGCCGGTCGTTTCGACTCGGCTTGGCATCCGGCCGTGGACTGGAGCTTCCTCACCGGCGACGTGCAGTCAGCGCTCGTTTGGTCGAGGCTGTGCGCAGCCACGCAAGAGTGCAGATACCTGAATGCTGCCCGGCGCTGCAGCCACTTCCTCTCCGCCACGCGGGATCTGTCCGCGAGCGACCCGGGTATCCGCGGTGGCATCATCAAGGGTTCCCAGGCCATCTGGCGCGAGTACGGACGCCTCATGTACGCAAACTGGGCGTCCGGGTTCTTCGCCGACGCACTGGTGCTCGAGCGGTCCCTCGACGAGCGATGAGTCCAGGATGCTTCTGGGAGCTCCGCCTTGGCATTTATCGTGCGCTGTCGGTGTTGTCATGTCGCTATGGCTCGCATAGTCGCCATGCCTGACGCAGGCTGGAGTCGCGGACCGGTGGCGCGCCTGAGGGGCGTCGCCCGTCGCCTCCTTCCGACGGGCCAGTTTGGCAAGGCAGTAGCCGTACTGGCCGGCGGCACGCTGGTCGCCCAGCTCATCAATCTGGTGCTCTCGCCGGTCTTCACGAGGCTCTACAGTCCGAGCGACTTCGGCATCTTGTCTGTCTTCGCTTCGCTGCTCGCACTGTGGAATGTTGCCGGATCGCTGCGTTTCGAGATGGCCATCCCGCTCCCCGAGAAGGACGAGGTGGCCGCCAGCGCCGCCTCCGTGGCGGGCATCTGTCTGGTCGGCATGACTCTTGTCTGCGGTCTGTTCGTGGCGCTCCTCAGCGGCGGCGTCGCGGAGCTGTTCCACATGCCCGCTCTGGCCAAGTACCTCTGGCTTCTGCCGCTCGGCGTGCTGACGGTCGGTCTCTATCAGATCTTCTACTTCTGGGCTCTGCGCAAGCGCGAGTTCTCCGCGCTCGCCCGCACGCGCGTCACGCAGAGCGTGTCCCGTTCGGTCGTCCAGCTAGGTCTGGGGTTCTGGAAGGCAAGCCCGCTGGGACTGATCATCGGTCAGATCGTCGGCGGCGCGTGGGGCACCTCCACGCTTGCTCGTGCCGTTTGGCCAGACCGCTTGCTCCTGACATCCGTGTCTCGCCGGTCGCTAGCAGCGGTGGCGCGACGATATAGGGACTTCCCCAAGTTCGCGCTGACCGGGGGCATGGTGAACTCCCTCGGTCTACAGGCGCCGTCGTTGCTCGTCGCTTGGACCTACGGGCCGACGGTGGCCGGTTGGTTCGCCCTGACGCAGCGCATTGTCGGCCTGCCGATGACGATCGTCGGGGTCGCCGTGGGGGAGTCCTTCTGGGGCGTGGCGCCCACGCTGGCGCGCGACGATCCGCGTGAGTTCCGTCGCCTCTTCGTGCGCACCACGCGCAAGCTCCTGCTGGTGGCTGTGCTCCCCACGGTGGCGCTGATGGCTCTTGCACCTCTCCTGTTCCAGCTCGTGTTCGGGCAGGCGTGGCGCACCGCGGGCCTGTACGCCGCGATCATGGCGCCCGCCATGCTGATTCAGTTCGCCGTGTCTCCTCTCTCGAAGGTGTCGTACATCCTCGAGCGCCAGAGTCTGCAGCTCGGTCTCGACACTATGCGGTTCGTTGCTCTGGCCGCCGTGTTCGTCGCCGCGTCGGCGTTTAGGCTCTCCGCTACCGTGGCCATGATCCTCATGAGTGCGGTGCTCGGCGTCAGCTACCTCATCTGGTTCGCCTTCTACTACCGCCTCATCCACACCTACCATCTGGCCGATGGTACCGAGACAGTCTCTGCGGAGCACGACGACGTCGACGAGGTGCGCTAGCCGTGGACCTCAGGAGTGAGCCCTCGATGGAAGCGGCGAAACGGGACTCTCGTTCCGGGCAGACGACGTTCGGGCCCCGCGTGACTCTGCTCGGCTGCGAAGTCAACGTGCTCAGCCTGGAACAGTCTGTCGAAGCGGTTGCGTCGATCGTCCAACGCGGCGTATCGATGCAGCACTGCGTTGTGAACGCCGCGAAGCTGGTCGCCATGCGCGATGATCCGGAGCTGAGGAGGATCGTCCTCGACTGCCCGATTGTGAACGCCGACGGTCAGGCAGTGGTTTGGGCGGCGAGGCTCTTGGGCACGCCGCTACCGGAGCGGGTCGCCGGGATCGACTTGCTCCATGCGCTCTTGGAGTGGGCGGCGCGCGAAGGCCACCCGGTCTACTTCCTTGGGGCGACGGCCGAGGTGTTGCGTCAGGCCGTCGCTCACGCCTGCGCGCGCTTCCCGGGGCTCATTGTTGCCGGATCGCACGACGGTTACTTCTCAACGGCTGATGAGGAAGCGGTCGTGGCGGGCATCCACGATAGTGGGGCGGATCTGCTCTTCGTCGGTATGCCCAGCCCGCGCAAGGAGTACTGGCTTTCTGGCAACCTGGCGCGACTGGGGGTTCCGTTCGCGATGGGCGTCGGTGGCAGCTTCGACGTGCTCGCCGGTAAGGTGCGCCGGGCGCCGAAGTGGATGCAGAAGCTCGGTCTGGAGTGGTTCTACCGCTTCGCTCAGGAGCCGCGGCGCTTGTGGCGCCGATACCTCGTCGGCAATGCACGCTTTGCGTGCATGGTGTGGCAGGAGCGGCGGCGCCGCAGGCGCAGCTGAGGGACCTTGGTCGCTCTCAGCCGTGCACGCGGATCTCGTTGTGCAGGCGGAAGGGCAGCGGCACCTGCGCGACCCCGACCAGCGTCGTCGTCTCCTGGCGTCGATTGAATGAGGCCGAGTACCAGCCCGCTGAGGGCTCACCGACGTGCAAGCTCCATTCCAGGGAGGGGTCCAGCAGCAGTTCTAGGCCGTGGTGTTCTCCCACGACCTCGCAGCTGCCGGCGGTAAGATGCACCCTGCACTGTGGTGCCAGGTGGAGACGCCACTCGATCTGGTGGATCGAGCGCCCTTCCAGCACGTCCTCGATCATGAGCACGCCTGTGTGGAGGTCGAGCGTTCGGCGGTGGGTCACGGGATCGGCGAGCCTCTCGTAGCCGTCGTGGCTCGCCTCGAGGGTCGCTCCGTTGGCTGAGACCCGCCAACCGGACACCGTCGAAGCGGCCTTCTTGGTCCACAGGAACGGACCGGCGGGCACCGACTGGCTGAGGCCGTCCACGGCGATGGTGTTGTGTGCGCGAGTGCCGCGGAAGTACTCACGCGCCTGGGCGTCGAAGTGGTAGGTGTACGTGCCGGCGTCGACGACGAGTTGCTCGCCACCGACGCTCAAGGTGAAGGCCAGCGCGTCGGCGTGGCCGTGCGCAGCGATGCTCAGATAGCCCAAGGGTCCGGCATCGACGAGACAGAGCACTTCGGCGGGTTCCCCATTGGTGCTCATAATGAACAGCCCGGCATCGTAGAAGGCCTTGTTCCTGCTCGCCGGCGGCACGGGCGCGGGGAGGCGGGCCTTGCTCTCGACGCCAGAAAGCAGGACCGCGACGGCCAGTCTCGAGGTCGGACCCGACTCGGGATTCGAGGTGAAGCCACCCAGCCAGCTCGACATCACCGTCTGCGTCAACGCCGGCGCGTCGACATTGGTGACTCCAAGGCCGACGGCAACGCTATCGTCAGAGTCACCGTAGGTGGGCGGCGTCTCCCCGTGCGCCACTTGGTCGGCCGACGCCGACACGGCTTGGTGGAGTCGGCGAACGTAGTCGGGAACGAATGGAACTCCGGCACGCTCGCCCTCGAGTGCCGCCAGCATGAGCAACTGCGTGGAGAAGATGTGATACCCGAAGGCCAGTTCTCTGTTCACTCCTGACGGGAAGTACTGGCGGACGATCTCGCGATGGAGTACCCGCCTGGCCAGTCGCGACCATCCTTCTGACTCCACAAAGACCCTCCACACCGCGGACGAGACATAGAGTCCCGCCATCTCGCCGATGAGGTGGTTGTTGGCCGATGAGCCCCTGGAACGCATCCTGCCGATCATCCACTGATGACGGTAGATACTCGGCCAGAGGCAGCCTTTCTCGCCGAACAGCAGCTCATGTTCCCGACTGCCTGAGAGAAGACGGTACACCCACACCCACGAGATGAGCCGCAGCCCCAGCTCGAGCGAACTGGCCCAGTTGACACCGAGCGGGAAGGGATTCTGGTCAAGCCACGACACGAGCTGGCGATAAACGAACTCCGGATAGCGCTCGTCTTTGGTCAAAGCGTAGGCCAAGGCCGCGAGCGACAGATGCTGATGGCGGTTGAGTTCCCAGATGTTGCGCGCGTTGCCCACGAGACTGGGATTCCGGCAGTCGATCAGAGGCCCAAAGTCGAGAGGAACCGTGATACCGCTCTGGGGATCGTGGTGCCACCGGACGTCATCCAGCGTGAACGTCTGGCCGAGAGCCGCGAACCTTCCATCGAGGAGGCCACGGGCCTGCTCGACAACGTCGCGAACGGCCTCGGGCGGGTAGTCGGACGGGAAACGGTACGTGTCGACCACGGCAGGGCGGATCTGTGAGGCCGGCGACCAGCTCGTCCGCCGCCGCCATACCTCGGACCGGGTGCGAGTCTGCAACCGCCACAGCACTTCCCCGACCGACATCATGCGGAGGCGCTGGGCGCGCCATGTGACCCCAGTCATCTTCGACCGGAGGCCCGCGCCGTCAGCCCGCATCGCCGAGCCCGTACTTCGAGACGTCGAGGTGCTGCTCCACGGGGCGTCGCTTCCCGCGCAAGGTCGGCGGTATCTCGTCGACGACTTCCAGCCGAACGGTGACGAGTCCGTCGGCCGCAGCGTTGATGGTCCGTATCAGTGACTCCAACTGTTCACGGTCGACTCCGTCTTCTGGAACGATCCGCAGGGTGGCCTGGCCCGGAGTATCCTGCACGAAGCGGAACTCCCGGGCGAGGCTGTTGTTCGGATACAACACCGTCGGAGTGATCAGGCCACTTTCTCGCGTCACCAGGTAGTCCTGCTTCCAGCCCGAAACGATGCTCCCGACGCGAAGTCGCCAGCAGTTGTCCGGCGAGGGAGATTCGACCAGGTTGGCCAGGTCACCGGTGTCATATCGGATCATCGGCATGCCCACGGATAGGAAGCCCGTGCCGACCAGCCTACCCCGTTGCCCAGCGCGTTCGACGGGGCGTCCTGCCTGATCGACCACTTCGGCGACTCCATAGAGAGGCTCGAACACGTACTCGTCCTCGCACCCGGCTACTTCGCCGGCCAGAGCCACCTTCTCGGTGAGGCCGTAAAAGGGGGAGATTGCGACCGCGCCAAAACCGTCACGGATAATCTGTCGCTGATGGGGCTGCAGAGCCTCAGAGATCGGCAGGATGCCCTTCAACGCTGGCGGGGGAGACCAGCCAGCCTTCTGAGCGTGGCGGGCTAGCAGGGAGATCGCGGAAGGATAGCCATGTACCCATGCGATTCTGAAGCGGTCGAGGAGCTCGAGGTACTCGTCCATGACCGTGGGGACCATCCGGAAGGGAGACAGCCTCAGCTCCCGGGTGCCCGGTTCCCAAGACCAAGGTCTGGATGCAATGCTGGGAAGGAAGACGCCGCGGAGGACGGCCCGACGGTCATTCAGCCGATAGCCACACCGGTGCCACAAGTGCGTCACGAAAGCCCACTCCTTCACGCTGCGATCTCGGTCGAGGTAGACGCTCAAGGCGGAGCCGGACGTGCCACTCGTCATCACTTCGTCCATCTCTGACTTGGGGACTGTCAGCATGGCGTGGGCACTGCGGCGCACTTCGTCTTTGTCCAGGATCGGAAGCGTGGCCAGATCCTTCCGAGTCGGGTGGACCTCGTCGATCCGCGCCAGCTTCTGCGCATAGTGAGAAGTCGTGCGAGCGCGACGGAACAGCGCCGCGAGCTGTGCCTGCACGCGCCGATCCACGAACTCCGCGTCCCACTCGCTGCGCTCCAGGTCGGCCTGGATTTGACGAAACGTTCTGCCGTAGAGCAGACGGGGAGGGACAGCCGAGAGGAGTCTGCCTGCAGCCGACTGGACCGAGTGCGGCGCGGTGAGATAGAAGCCGCGCAGCTTGTCAAGGGACGGCACAGTCGCTCCTTCGGTCCAAGATGTCCCGATAGATGGCGTCGAGGCGTCTCATCACGGTCTCCGGCGTGTACTTGTCCTGGATGAGCGCGAATGCCCTGGCGCCCAGAGAGGCGCGCAGGTCGCGGTCGCGCAGTAGCTGCCCAAGCGCGACCGCCAGTGCGCGCGCATCGTCCGCCGGCACGATCCTGCCCGTCTCGCCGTCGTCGATCAGTCGGCCCATGCCGCCGACTGGGGTCACCACGCAGGCGAGGCCGTGCCCCATGGCCTGCAGCAGTGCCATCGGCAGACCCTCGTTGCGGGAGGGAAGGCAGAAGATGCTTGACTCGTGCAGCAGCTGGTGGACGCGTTGCGCATCCACCCATCCCGGGATGTGGACACGCCCGGCATGCGGCAGGCGCGAGGCCGTGGCGCGAGTGCGTTCGACCTCGCCGTCGCCAGCGAGCACGAAGTCAGCATCCTCACCGTCGGCTTGGAGCGTCCCGATGGCCCGCAGCAGCAGGTCGATGCCCTTGCGATGCTCCAGGCGGCCGAGGAACAGCACCTGCTTGGACTGTGGGTCGGTCGCAACGCCACAAACCAGCGTCGCCGGGTTCTCCAGGATCCTCACGTCGGCACGGGGCTCCAGATCGCGGAGGACCTGCTCGACGGTCTCGTTCAGCACAATGACGGTGTCTGCCTGCTGCAGCGCTCTGGCGACACGGGCCCGGCGCCAACTGGATCCGCCAGCGACGTAGGCGGCGAACTCGGCCCCGTGGATGTGCACCACGAGCGGACGCCGCAGCCGATGCGCTGCCGAGATGACGAGCGACTTGCGCAGGAAGCTCCCGTAGGAAGCGGAATGGACGTGGACCAGGGAGTGCGGCACCGCGAGGATGCATGCTGCGGCTCGAGCGATGCCGACGATGCCGACGACGAGTCGTTTGGCCAGCCCCCCGTCGCAGTAGGTGTTGATCACCCTGGAGGGTCGGCTCTCTCGGCGGGTCCACTCGTCGATGGCGCGAATGACGTCGGCGATACCGCCCGATCCACGCGCGGGGCCGACCTGGATCAGGACTCGCTCGCTTGCCGCGTACCTAGAGTTCACAATGGAGAGGATACTACCGATCGACCGTGCTACTGTATGCGGCCTATGAACCTCGCCGCCGAGATCACTCCTCGCGGGAACGCGTCTGACGCTCGTTTACTGGTACGAATTCCCGCTGCACGCTCTGCAGAGCGGCGCTACATCGTCGGCCAACTGCTCGGCCGGTTCCTCGGGCAGAGCGTGGACGTCTGCGCCTGGGGCGAGGGCTACTCGACGATCACCTGTGTAGACGGCCCCGGCATGGTCGTCGTCCCTGATAACCTCCTAGCCGTGCCGCCCAAGGCATGGCTCACCGCCGCCAGCCTGCCTGGCGAGCCTGTGGCCTGGCTCGATGCCGCCGCTTTCCTGGGCCGTCACGGGCTGCCTTTCCAGCGTTTGCCGGCGATCTTCCCGCCCGCGTTGGGGGCGTCGCCCACACCCGCCGTTTCTTCTAGTGGTCCGTGCATCACGATCCCGATGGACCTCTTCGGCAGCGCGTTCTTCATGCTCACCAGGTACGAAGAGCTGGTCAGCCAGGATCGCGACGTCCATGGTCGCTTCCCAGCCGAGGCCAGCCTCGCCTACCGTCAGGGGTTTCTGGATGCGCCCGTGGTGAATCAGTACGCGGAAGTGCTGTGGGCCGCTCTGCTACGGCTGTGGCCCCGGCTGCAGCGCTCCCGGCGCTCGTATTCACTCTGGGTCAGCCACGACGTGGACCTGCCGTTCCTGAGCTACCGGCGCAGTCGCGGAAGGTTGCTTGCGGGGGGTCTCAAACAGTGCGCCGGGGATCTGATCACGCGGCGTAGCGCGCGGCTTGCCACCAGGCGCGCTGGCGCCATCGCCACCACGCTGGCGCGAGGAGCCCTAGGTGACCCCCACTACAACTTCGAGACCGTCATGGATCTCGATGAGGCGTGCGGTCAGCGCGCCACCTACTTCTTCCTGGCCACTGGCCCAGGTCCGTTTGCGCCGACCTACGGTATCGACGAGCCAGAGATGCGTGCGGTCCTGCGTGCAGTGGCGCAGCGTGGCCACTCCGTCGGTCTGCACGCGAGCTACGCCAGTGCCGAGGATGCGGGCGCATTGCGTCTCGAGTGGCGGGCTTTGCTCGCCGCCTGCGAAGCGGAGGGGGTGCGCCAGGAGTCGTGGGGCTCCCGGTGCCACTACCTTAGATGGTCCGCCGCTGAAGGCATCCGTCGCGCCGACAGTGTGGGCATCGACTACGACAGCACGCTGGCGTACGCGGGTCGCGCGGGGTTCCGCTGTGGCACGTGCTACGAGTATGCCACGTTCGACCTCGCCCAAGGTAGACCGCTGAGGCTGGTGGAGCGGCCGCTGATAGCCATGGAATCCAGCATCATCGATCCCCAGTACATGGGTATGGGCCTCACTGAAGCGGCGTTCGACGCCTTTACGGACCTTGCCGTCGAGTGCAGGAAGTACGAGGGAACGTACGCGCTCCTCTGGCACAACCACCGGCTCGTGAGCGAGGGCGAGGTCGAGCTCTACAAGGCACTGCTCGAGGCGTGCTGACGTGCCCACATTCGTTGGTCCACATCCGTGGACGGCGCAGAGCCGCTGGCGGTGTGAGTACGGGCGTCGTCTCGGCAACGAAGTCATAGTCCCGGACGTGGTTACGGTGCTCGCTCCGCACGCGGATGGCCGAGCTATCTGCAGGCCACAATTCCCGCGTTTGGGCTGGCGGGCGGGCACTTGAGGCCCTCGGCGCGCCAGATGCGCTCGACCCGTTTGACGTTGACACACCCGCAGGCCATCTGAGCAGGGTGGCCATGCGCCGCTACCCGTAGCGGCCGAACTCACGCGCCGGGCGACGATCGCCGAGGTCAAGGCGTGCTCGTAGGGACGCACATGAGGTCGGTGCCGCTGTGCCTAATGTTGCTCGCCAAGAGCGCGTCAGGCGCGGCGCGAAGGACACGCTCGGTGCGTCATCTGGCTGACTCCGCACTCTTCAGCCACTTGGTGACTGCTGCTATGATCCTCTCAGAAGCACGACCATCCCAGAACGGTGGCAAGAGGGGCTCGCCGGACCGTCCCTCAGTCATCGCGTTCTTCAGCAAGCGCGGCAGCTGGCCCACGTCTGCGGGATCAAGCAGTCGGTTCACTCCGGCGTCGATGGTCTCAGTCCACTCGGTCGTGTCTCGAAGGGTGATGCAGGGAACGCCCAGCACTGCAGCCTCCGCCTGGACCCCGCCTGAATCAGTCACGGCGAGGCGCGCCTTCGACAGCATGCCGAGGAACTCCAGGTAGCCGAGCGCTTCGACAACGCGCACGCCTTTGGCGCTTTCCATGCGTCCCAGCAAGCCCTCGTCTTCCATTCGACTCCGCGTGCGAGCGTGCAGAGGCACGGCGAGGGGAATCACCTCGGACGCCGCGCAGAGCGCGTCCACGATGGGTTCGAGGCTGGCTCGGGAATCGACATTCGATGGCCGGTGCAGGGTCACGACGCAGTACTCGTGCTCGCTGAGGGAGTAGCGGGACAACGGTCCCGACCCGTCGATACGACTACGGAATTGGAGGAGCGTATCGATCATCGTATTCCCGACTACGTGGATCTGCTCGTCAGAGATGCCCTCATGCCGCAAGGTCGCGGCGGCCCCCTCGGATGTGGTGAAGAGGAGATCCGAGAGGTGATCGGTGACGATCCTGTTGATCTCCTCGGGCATTCGTCGGTCATGACTGCGTAGGCCGGCCTCGACGTGCGCTACAGGGATGTGAAGCTTGGCAGCGGCGAGAGCGGCCGCCAGCGTGGAGTTCACATCGCCAACGCAGAGGAGCATGTCCGGTCGATCCCCGATCAGCGCGTCCTCCAAGGCTATGAGCATCTGGCCAGTTTGGTGGCCTTGGCTGCCCGAGCCGACACCCAGATTGACATCCGGCTTCGGCAGGCCAAGCTGCTCGAAGAAGACTTCGCTCATGGAAGCATCGTAGTGCTGCCCAGTGTGGATCAGCGTCTGCCTCATGAGCGGCACCGCACCGGGGCGACCGCCTCCTGCGCTCCAGGCTCTGCCGGCTCTCAGAAGCGGTGCGACCTTCATGAAGTTCGGCCGAGTCCCCACTACGTATGTCAGATGGACACCGTTCACGCCGACTGTACCGGGCCGCCTCCGAAGGAATGATGCTGACTGAGTAGGTATTGCCCTGAGCCAAGCATAGTGCGAGTCTCGCCACAAAGGTAGACTCCCAGCGATCCTGATCGCCCCACGCAGCGAAGCACTCGTGGACCCATGCCCACGCCGAGATGAGCGCTGTGAGCGAAAGCCAGACAAGGAGTCCTATCCCTAGCGCGTGAGAGACTACACCGAGGGCATCGTGAACGCTGTCTCCCGCGTCGGGGTGACGCAAGCCCAGTCTGAGTAGGCGTCCGGGACGCCGACTATGACTACCACGCCGTGTCACGTCTGCTAAGATTCAGCGATACCCGAAGCCAACAACTTTGGAGAGTTCGCATGCCCCAGCCTGAGGAATTCCGCACGCCGACGCTGCGTGAGTACGTGAGTTTGGTCTGGTCGAGGATGTGGCTTGTCGTCGGCGTCGTCGTCGTGTGTGCTGGCACGGCATTCCTGGTCGCGAACAGTCAGACTCGGCTGTATGAGGCCTCTGCCCGGCTCATGTACCAGCCTCCTGCAGACGTCACGAACCCTACGGGCGGGAGCCTGTCGCTTGACTCCACCACGCTGAGCATCCAACTCCAGAGCGTGATCGACACGATCGATGATCCGACGGTTCGCGCTCGCGCAGGGGAGACGCTCGGCAACCCGGACGCGGGGACGAACACCCGGGTGACTGCGAATCTATACGTGCCCAAGAACAATCCCGGCGGAAGCTCGTCGTCCAATCTAGTCGAGATCAAGGCTACGGCCACATCGCCGCAGACCGCAGCGGCGACGGCGAATGCGTACGCAGGCGCCATGATAACTCTGCGCAAGGAGTGGGAGCAGCAGCGCTATAAGGCGGCACAGCAGGTGGTCCGCAGTCAACTGGAAGGCTTCACCACCGCCGGATCCAAGCTGTCCGCGGACTATGTGGACCTTGTGCAGCAACTCAGTAACCTGCAGATAGCTGAAGCGACTGCTACCGGCGATTTCCGCGTCATTGTCCCGGCCACGCCACCCGAATCTCCAGCCTCGCCCAAACCGTTGAAATCGGCCGCGCTCGGCTTTGGCGTTGGGCTCCTGGCCGGCATCGGTCTCGCCTTTCTCATGGGCAGACTCGACACGCGTGTTCGCACACATCGGCAAGCGTCAGAAATACTGGGCCTTCCCGTCGTGGGACGCCTGCCGCGCATTCACCGGCAGGCGCTGCGGCAGGGCGCGCTCATTGCACTCAGCGAACCCGACGGACATTTCGCCGAGGCACTGCGAATGCTTCGCACCAGCCTCGATTGGGCTGGCATAGACAACCGTCTCTCCTCGCTTCTCATCACGAGTTGCATCAAAGGCGAGGGGAAGACGCTCACTGTGTGCAATCTGGCGGTTGTCCTGGCCCGCGCGGGCAAGAAAGTCATCGTCGTTGATGCGGATCTGCGCGACCCTCAGGTGCACAGGGTGATGGGTCTCCGCAACGCTGTGGGTCTCACGTCGGTCGCGCTCGGCCAGGTGGGCTTCAAAGAGGCGTTTCAGGTCATCGAGCCGTTGCAGACCACGATTCCCGTGCTGCTCAATTCCTCCGCGTCCCCGCCACATGCACTTGGGCCCACATCGGCAGCGGGATGGGTGGGGAATCTGCGGGTCCTCACATCCGGACCATTGCCTCCAGATCCGGGCGAAGTCGTCGCATCGCGGCGCATCGCTGCCACCTTGAAGGAGATCGCGAGCCTGGAAGCCGACTATCTCCTGCTCGACTCCCCGCCGATCCTCAGCGTAGGCGATGCGGGAGCGCTCTCGCCGTCAGTCGACGCACTGCTCATGGTCGTGAACCTTGAGAAGGCGCGTCGCCCGACGCTGGTGGACGGTCGCGAACAACTCGATGCGTTGCCCTGTCGCAAGGCGGGCATCGTGGTGGTTGGCGAGCGGATCGATCACGAACAGTACTACCAGTACAAAACGAAGCAGTCGCAAGCAGTCTGAGGCGCGATGTGTGCGTGCCCGGTCCGCAGCAGCGCACTGGGTGCCGGATGCCCAATGGCTCGATGCCAGCGACTCGCCACGTAGGCGACTCGCTCCCTATCGAGACTGCTTCACGTGCCGTCCCACGAATTGAAGCGTGCGGACCTGATTCGCCAGCAACACATTGCGGCGACGCCTCATCTGTCTGAGAGACTCCCAATCAGGACGGCAAGCGGAACAGTGAACACGGGTCCCGCGGGCCTCTGCGCGTCAGCCTGCGGGCTGCGCCAAGGGCCGGCCACACCTGGCGAGGGGCGGTCTTCTGCCGGTAGGCGAAGCCCCTACATGAAGACTATCGGAGCCTGGCTGCAGCCGCCTCCGGCAACCCCCACAACCTCCACGCCGCGAACGCGAAGAAGACCACCAGCAACGTGTTGCGGGTGACCACGATCGCCACCGACTCGGGCTGCATATCGAGGAAACGCCAGTAGAGCGCCGGGAACTCCACTTGCGTCAGCAACAGCACGAAGCCCCCGAGAACCGCGAGCACGCGGTCACGGGCTGCGACGAGCGCCCACGCGGGGAGCGTCCAGACAAAGTACTGCGGGCTCAGCACCTTGCCGAAGGTCATCAGCGCGAGGATGAGCGCGAGCACGGCGATCGCCTGGTCCGGCGCCGCTGCGCGCAGCCGCTCGCGGCGGCGCCAGATAAGCACATAGACGCCCGCCACGGCAAGCAGAGTCAGGCCGCCGGAGGCTGTGGCCGCGAGGCCGGCGCCGCGGGCCACGAGCATGTGCGAGCCGTGGCTGTAGCCCCAGGAGGCCTGGCTCAGCCCCACGAGCTTGCCGAACAGCATCGGGGTGCCGAGTACGCTCTCGATCTGCAGCGGCCGCTCGAGGTGGTACTGGAAGACGTACCACAGGCCGCTGGGCGACGAGAAGAGGTACGGCAGGAACGGCGCCGTCGCCGCGGCCGCGAAGGCCACCAGCGGCCACACCCAGCGGCGCGGGCGCCCGGCGAGGAGCAGCACCAGCGGCAGCATGGCCGCCGGCGTGAGCTTGAGCGCGAAGCCCATGCCGAGCACGAACGCGGCCGCGGTGAGCCAGCGCACGGAGAGGCACAGGATGAAGGCCGCGATGAGCAGCGCCACGGCCGCGTCGTAGCGGTTCACGATGATCGCCCCGGTCAGCGCTACCGCGACCGGGAACAGCACCGCGGCCACGTATGCGCGCCCGCCGCGCGGCGAGTAGCGGCAGGCCACGAGGGCCGTGACCGCCGCCGTGAACATCGTGATGATCCCCATGGAGATGCTGAACCAGTGGGTGTAGGCAGCAAGGTCGTGCGCATGCCCGGGCACCCGGAAGATGGGCACGGCCAGCGGGGGGTACTCGACTTTGAACGTCTTCGTGAACGGGCGCTCGCCGTCGGCCATGCGCTGCGCATACGCCTGGTAGACGGGGATGTCGCTGATGTCGTGCAGCTGATACCACAGATTCGGGAGGAGGAAGACGAGTACGAGCGCGGTGAGCGCGACGCTCACGACGACGGCCACCGGCGTGTTCACGCGGTGCGCTGCTCGAGACGGGGCGACGGCGTTCACTGGCCGCGGAAGCTCCAGAGCTTGTTGACGACGAAGTTGAACGGCAGCACGCAGGCGATCGCCAGGAGCTGGCTGACCATGACATGCAGGTCGAGCTGCGCGCGGAACACCCAGAACACCAGCTCGTTGAGCACCAGGCCGCAGATGCTGACCACGAGGAACTTGAGGAACTCGGGGCCCATCGTCCCCGACGAGCGGAACGTCCACCAGCGGTTCAGTAGGTAGTTGTTGACCACGGCGACCGCGAAGGCCAGACCGCTGGCGAAGGCTTCGACGACGAACGGCGTGCTCTCGTTGAACTGGCCCCACAGCAGCAGGCTGAGCTTGAGCACGGCGAGGTTGACGACGGTGCCGACGGTGCCGACCACGGCGAACTTCACGAACTGCTTGCCGCTCCGGTAGAGACGTTCGTCCACATGTCACCTGGGTCGCGCGAAAGAGCCGGCCGCGCGGCGCCGCAGCGCCGGCCGCGCGGCCGGGAGACCGTGGCCATGATACGCGATGGGCGGCGGCCCAGAAACCCGGGCGTCGCCCCTCAGCGCCGCGCCGTCCAGGCGTCGACGTCGGACCACACGGTGGTGAAGTCGGCCAGCGGCCGCCACTCGAGGCCCTCAGCGGCGCAGCGCTCGGCCAGGTGGCCGCGCGCGAACGTAAGATCGGCTTCGCGCGCGGGGCAGAGGTCGCTGGCGCCGTCGCCGAAGACGAGTACGGGCTCGCCGGGGCGGCGCAAGGCGCGCAGGGCCGCCCCCTTGCAGGCTCGCGGCCCGCAGCGCGGGCAATCGCCGAGCACGCCGCTGAAGGCGAGGCGGTATGGCGGCCCGCCCTGGGGGCCGGCGCCCACGAGCTCGCTGGCGTGCAGCTCGACGGGCGGCAGTGTCTCGCGGCTCCAGACGGCGGCGATCGCCTCTCTCAGGCCGGCGCTCACGATGACGGGGCGCCCGCCGCGGGCCTCGAGCTCGGCGAGGAACGCCGGCAGGCCCGGCGCCGGCTCGGCCTCGGCGACGAGGGCGCCGAACAAGTCCTCCCGCGGCGCCTTGATCAGCCCGATCTGGCGGTCGAAGCACTCGGCGTGGCTCATGCGGTCGGCCTTGGCCTCGGCCTCGAGGGGCCGCCAGGCATCGCCCACGAAGCGCTGCAGGACGATCTCGTTGCACTCGTGTGTCGTGAGCGTGCCATCGTAGTCGAGAAAGGCGAGCATCGCGCGAGTGTACACGAGGCGTGGGTCGGTCTGGCCGCAAGGGCCGGGGACCGGGGGGCCGGCCGTGTCTGGTAGAATCGGCCTTCCGGCCCGCCGCCCGACGAAAGCGAGTCACGTGAGCGACCAGCGACCCCGGTTCCGCGAGGTGTCGGCGCGCGTCGATTTCCCTGCGCTCGACGCCCGCATCCTCTCGTTCTGGAAAGAGCACCGTATCTTCGAGAAGAGCCTCGAAGGGCGCGACGACGCTCCCGTGTACGTGTTTTACGAGGGCCCGCCCACGGCCAACGGGCGCCCCGGCGCGCACCACGTGATCTCGCGCATCTTCAAGGACCTCTTCCCGCGCTACAAGACGATGCGCGGCTACCGCGTGCCGCGTAAGGCCGGCTGGGACACGCACGGCCTGCCCGTCGAGCTCGAAGTGGAGCGCCGCCTGGGCATCGACGGCAAGCAGCAGATCGAGGACTACGGGGTCGCCGAGTTCAACCAGCTCTGCCGCGAGAGCGTCACCGCGTACCTGGAGGAGTGGGAGCGCTTCACCGAGCGCATCGGCTTCTGGGTCGACCTCGGTGACGCCTACTACACGTTCACCAACGAGTACATCGAGACCGTCTGGTGGCTGCTCCGGCAGATCTGGGACAAGGGCCTGCTCTATCAAGGTCACAAGGTCGTGCCGTACTGCCCGCGCTGCGGCACGGCGATCAGCAGCCACGAGGTCGCGCAGGGCTACAAGGACGTCACTGAAGACTCGATCTACGTGCGCTTCCCGCTGCGCGCCGAGGCCGCTGCGCAGCTCGGCGCGCCGGCCGGCGCGCCCGTCTCGCTGGCGGTGTGGACGACGACGCCGTGGACGCTGATCAGCAACGTCGCCGCCGCGATCCTCCCCGACGTCGCCTACGCGCTCGTCGAGAGCCGCGGCGAGCGCTTCGTGCTGGCTCGCGAGCTGGTCGAGAAGGTGCTAGGCGGCAAGGCCGTCGTCGAGCGCGAGCTGCCGGGCCGCGAGCTGCTCGGCCTCGAGTACGAGCCGCCGTTCGACTTCATGGAGCCCGACAAGCGGGCACATTTCGTGGTCGGCGGCGACTTCGTCACGACCACCGACGGAACCGGTATCGTCCACATGGCCCCCGCCTTCGGCGAGGACGACATGCGCGTGGGCCTCGAGAACGATCTGCCGGTCGTGAACGCCGTCGACCTCGAGGGCCGCTTCGTCGCCGAGGTCACGCCGTGGGCCGGCGTCTTCGTCAAGGACGCAGACCCGGCCATCATCGCCGAGCTCAAGGCCCGCGGCCTTCTGCTCGGCGTCGAGCCCTACGAGCACAGCTATCCGTTCTGCTGGCGCTGCGACACGGCGCTGCTCTACTACGCCAAGGCGACGTGGTACATCAGGACCACGGCCATCAAGGACGAGCTCATCAAGGCCAACGACGACGTCATCTGGCATCCCGAGCACATCAAGACGGGGCGCTTCGGCGAATGGCTCGCGGGCAACGTCGACTGGGCCCTCGGCCGCGACCGCTACTGGGGCACGCCGCTGCCCGTCTGGTGCTGCGAGGAGGGGCACACGCACTGCGTGGGCTCCATCGCCGAGCTGCGCGAGATGGCGGCGGGGCCGGTGCCGGACGATCTTGAGCTGCACCGGCCGTACGTCGACGACGTGCTGCTCACCTGCCCGGACTGCGGCCGCGAGATGCACCGCGTGGACGAGGTCATCGACGCCTGGTTCGACTCCGGCTCCATGCCGTTCGCGCAGTGGCACTACCCGTTCGAGCACGAGGACACCTTTGCCGAGCGCTTCCCGGCCGACTTCATCGCCGAAGCCATCGACCAGACCCGCGGCTGGTTCTACAGCATGCTCGCCGTCGCCACGCTCGTCGAGGGCCGCAGCTCCTATAAGCGCGTGCTCTGCCTGGGCCACATCCTCGACGCCGACGGCCAGAAGATGAGCAAGAGCAAGGGCAACGTGGTGCAGCCCGACGACATCCTCGACCACCAGGGCGCCGACGCCTTCCGCTGGTTCATGTTCGCCAGCCAGAACCCGTGGAGCCCGCGGCGCTTCAGCGCCGACATGGTCGACGAGGTTGTCCGCAAATTTCTGCTCACGCTGTGGAACACGTACAGCTTCTTCACGGTGTACGCCAACATCGACAGGTTCGACCCGGCGGTCGAGGAAGTGCCGCTCGAAGAGCGGCCGCTGCTCGACCGCTGGCTCAGCGGCGAGCTCAACGCGCTCGTGCAGACGGTCACCGAGGGCCTGGAGCAGTACGACGCCACCGGCACCTGCCGGGCCATCCAGCAGTTCGTCGACGACCTCAGCAACTGGTACGTGCGCCGCAGCCGGCGCCGCTTCTGGAAGAGCGAGAGCGACCGCGACAAGCTGGCCGCGTACAACACGCTCTACGAAGCGCTGGTCACGGTGACCAAGCTGCTGGCGCCGTTCACGCCGTTCGTCGCCGAGGAGCTCTACCAGAACCTCGTGCGGGAGGTCGACGCGGAAGCCCCAGAGAGCGTGCACCTGTGCGCCTGGCCGGTCGCCGACGAGCAGGCCATCGACGCCGGCGTGTCGTTCGACATGGCGGCGGCGCGCCGCGTCGTCGAGATGGGCCGCGCGGCGCGCAACTCCGCCGCGCTCAAGACGCGTCAGCCGCTGGCGGAGGTCGTCGTCGCGCTGCCCGAGGCCGAGCGGCGCGCCGTCGAGGGCCTTCGTGACATCGTGCTCGACGAGCTCAACGTCAAGGCGCTGCGCGTCGCCGGCGACGAGAGCGAGATGGTGGCCTACACGGTGAAGCCCAACCTCAAGGTCCTCGGCCCCCGGCTGGGCAAGCAGCTTGGCGCGCTGCGGGCGGCGCTCAAGGACGCGGACGCCGCCGCCTTGGTCGCCGAGCTCAGGGCGGCCGGCGCCGTGACGTTGACGGTCGGCGACGGCGAGCTCCGTCTCGTCGAGGACGACCTCCTCGTCGAGACCGGCTCGCCCGAGGGCTACCAGGTCGAGGCGGACTCCGGCCGCACCGTGGCGCTCAAGACCGCGGTCGACGACGCCCTGCGCGAGGAGGGCCTGGCGCGCGAGCTCGTGCACGCCATTCAGCTCGCGCGCAAGAATGCCGGTTTGCGTATCGAAGATACCATCAGGCTGACGTTGTCGCTGCCCGCCGAGATGCGGCCGCTCGTGGACAGGCATGCAGCCACGATCAAGGCCGAGACGCTGGCCAGCGAACTGGTCGTCGGCGCGGCGCGCGGCGACCACCACGAGACGGCACGCGTCGAGGGGCACGACATCGGTATGGGCTTGACCGTGACGGGTACCATCTTCACCGTCACCTACGGCTGACAGGCGTGACCGGCGCCAGCAGGCGCCGGCGAAGAAGGGAGACGCCGTGGAAGAGATGCGCGACGCTTCGCTCGATCTTCTCGTCGAGCTGGCGCGGCCCACGTCGCATGACACCGTTCTCGACTACGCCGCGGGCGCCGGGATAGCCGGCTTCGCCGTGGCTCCCGATGTGCGCACGGTCGAGGCCGCCGACGAGCTTCCCGACATGCTGGAGGAGGGGAGGCGGCTGGCCGGCGAGCTGGGTCTGGTCAACGTCGCTTTCAGCCTCGTCGACCTCTACGCTCTGCCCTACGCCACGGACGCCTTCAGCCTGGTCGTGTGCCGCAACGCCTTCCATCTGCTCCCCGAGCCGGTGGCGGCGCTCGCCGAGCTGCTGCGCGTGACGAGCGCCGGAGGCCGGCTCGTGCTCGTCGACCCGGTGGTCGACGACGTCACCGACAAGGCGTTCAACGACATCGCGCGGCTGCGCGAGCCCGCGCATCGCCGGCACTATCTCGAGGAGCAGATCGACGACCTCGTCGCCCAGGCCGGCCTGCAGGTGACGCAGCGCGGCCGCCTGCGCTGCACTATCGACCTCGACTACTGGCTGCAGGTCGCCGCGGTGCCGGCCGCCAAGGCCGGCCTCATCCGCGGCCGTTTCAAGGAGCTGCCGGTGGACGTGCAGGCGCGCATGGACGTCGCCTTCGCCGACCGCCTCGTGGCGTTCAGCTACGACGTCGTCGGGCTGCGCCTGGAGCGCGCCTGACGCGCGGCGCCGCGCGCTAGCCCAGAAAAGCGCCGAGCTCTTCGACCAGCTTCGCCTTGGGCATCGCGCCGACGATGCGCTGCTTCACCTCGCCGCCCTCGAACGCGAGGATCGTGGGGATGTTCATCACCGCGAACTGCTGCGCGACCGCGGGAGCCTCGTCGACGTTGAGCTTCACAAACTTGACGCCGGGGTAGTCGCCGGCCATCTCCTCGAGCACCGGGCCGATCATGCGGCACGGGCCGCACCACTCGGCCCAGAAGTCCACGAGGATCTTGCCGGGCGTCTTGATGACCTCGGCTTCGAAGTCGTCCTGTGAGACTGCGTCCACGTATCCCCTCCTCGGGAGTCGGTTGTCAGGCCGGCGCGGCGGCGCTGCCGCCGGCCGCGGTCGCGGCGCCGGGCGCCGGGCAGTCGAGTGCGTCGAGATAGCGCTCCGCTTGCACGGCGGCCAGCGCGCCTTCGCCGATCGCCATGGCGATCTGCTTCAGCGGGTTGGCGTGCGCATCGCCGCAGGCGAACACGCCGGGGAGCTTCGTGCGCAGGCGCCCGTCGGTGACGATGTAGCCCTGATCGTCGAGGTCGACGACGCCTTTCAGCCACGTCGTGTTGGGCAGCTGCCCGATGTAGATGAACACGCCGTTGACCGGCAGCCTGCGCATCTCCTGGGTCTTCACGTTCTCGACCTCGAGGGCCTCGACCACCTGGTCGCCGTCGATTCGGCGGGGCACGGAGTCCCAGACGAACTCGAACTTGGGATTGGCGAAGGCGCGCTCCTGAGCGATGGCCGCCGCGCGCAGCTCGTTGCGGCGGTGCACGAGGTAGACCTTGTCGGCGAACTTGGTGAGGAACAGGCCTTCCTCGACGGCCGAGTCGCCGCCGCCGACGACGGCCACGGTGCGGCCGCGGTAGAGGGGTCCGTCGCAGGTGGCG
>Ga0209386_1000286_pt1 | contig 26100 bp, 22 predicted proteins | sample NGEPertwo_FD_184510 | JGI IMG/M metagenome (GOLD analysis project Ga0209386, IMG submission 184510) | Arctic peat soil microbial communities from the Barrow Environmental Observatory site, Barrow, Alaska, USA - NGEE Permafrost154B-two... | ecosystem: Environmental > Terrestrial > Soil > Wetlands...
CTCGGGAAGGTACGCCCTCCCCGATCTTGGTCATCCACAGGTTTCAAGCATTGCTCCGCAACTACTCCGGCGACCGCGTGCGCGCCTCGGTCGAGGAGAGCCGGTCCCGTCTCGGGCTCGATCACCTGCCCCTGGTGCACCTGCACGACCCTGAGGGCCACGACTTCGGCGAGCTCACCGCCCCCGGCGGCGCCGTCGACGCGCTCGTCCGCCTCAAGGAGTCCGGCGTCGTCGGTCACATCGGACTGGCCGGCGGCCCGGTGCAGGAGATGGCGCGCTACCTAGCGCTCGGTGTCTTCGACGCGCTCCTCGTGCACAACCGCTGGACACTCCTCGACCGAAGCGCCGGCGACCTCCTCGACGACGCGGCCGACCGAGGCCTCGGGCTGATCAATGCGGCCGTGTACGGAGGCGGGATCCTGGCCGCACCTCGCTCCCCCGGCCCCGCCCACTACGGCTACCGCCCCGCACCGCCCGAGGTGCTCGACGCGGTCGAGTCCATGCGGGCCGTCTGCGCGCGCTTCGGCATCGACCTGACGACGGCGGCGCTGCAGCTCTCCCTGCGTGACCCGCGGTTCGCCACGACCGTTGTCGGGATGAGCAGGCCGAGCAGGGTCGAGGCAACGCTCACCGCCGCGCGCCGACCCGTCGACGACGCGCTCTGGCCCGAGCTCGAGGCGCTGCTCCCCCCGTCACGGGTGTGGCTCGACGCACCCTTCTGAGAAGGCCCCCGACAACCGCGGGTCGACTGCTCCCAGGCGGCTCCCGGGTGAGCCAAGGACGATCACGCACCGTGACCGTCCTCACCACCCCCCTGCACCGCGCCAGGGTCGTCGCCCTGCGCGTCCCCCAGATCACCCTCACCTTCTGGGTGATCAAGGGCCTGTCGACCGCCCTCGGGGAGTCGACGTCCGACCACCTCGTCAAGGCGATGAACCCCGTCCTTGCCGTCGCGATCGGATTCGTGGCGTTCGTCCTCGCGCTCGCCATCCAGCTCACCCACGGGCGCTACCTCGCCTGGGCCCACTGGCCTGACTTCCACAGGTACCGGGTCGAGGGCACCCTGTCGGTGCACACCATCGACACCTGGCGCCGCGAATCCTTCTCCTGGGCAGCGGTGATGGCGACCGTCTACAGGGCCTCAGCCCCACACATTCCCTGAGACGCGGACCTCCGCGCCAGTACGCGCGGACTCCTGGATAGCCAGGCCGATCGCGTGGTCCTGGCATGCCTGCCCGAGCGGATACGGCTCAGGACCTTCACCGCGAACCCACGCCCCCTCGGTCTCCAACATGCTGGCGACGGCGATGTCGTCCTCGGACAGCCGGGTCCCGAGCCATGGGTTGCGGTAGACGACACGTCCGTCGAAGCTCACGTGCACCAGCTCATTGCCCTCGAGGTTCATGTCGACACCGGTTCGGCGGTAGACGAGGGACGACTCCACGGGGCTGGTCGGGTCGACCAGGCGGACGACGGTGTTGTCGACGATCTCGCCCCGCGAACCCCGCACTACCATGCGTCGGCTTCGCAGCGGGTTCCACCACTGGTTCTCGACGAAGTTGTACAGACCCATCCGATCCCCGAAGTCGAGGGTGGCGATCGTCGTCGCCCGCAACTCTGGGACGGCTTGGAGGTCCCACCCGTCGAAGGTGAGCGGATCCACCAGTGGCGCACGGAAGTCGCGGGCGTTGACCACAACGTCGTCCATGCCGACGCCAAGCAGTCCGCGGATCAACGAGACGGCGTGGTAGAGGTGGGTGGAGGAGATCTCCACCGATGTCGCCTGCCCGATCACTTCATCCTGGATAAGCGTGTGCCGGGCCGCATGACCTGGCATCAGCAAGTACTGCTCGGCAACCTGGACGAGACCCGATGCCGCAACCTCCCGCCACAGGGAACGCAAGCGCTCGAGGTCGGGCGCCGGGGGGGTCTCCGCGAGAACGGCCACGCCCGCTGCCACCAGGTCCCGAATGACCCCCGGCATCGCAGGCCAGGAGACCGCTGCCACGACGTAGTCGAGGTCCACTGCCTTCAGGAGCTCGTCGATCGTCCGGTAGGTGGGCACGGCCCAGCGCGCGGTGACCCTTTCGCCGGCATCAGCCGTCCTTGTCACCACACCGGCAACGTTCAGCCTGTCCGGGGCGGCGGCCGCAAGGCGCAGCAGGAAGTGGGAGCGCCACCCACCGCCGACGATGCCGAACGTGGTTCGAGGACTCATGACAGCGACACTCCGTTCCTGTGCGAGATCGCACCCAGCAGCGGACCGCTCGCCGACGCGCTACGAAATGTCGGGCGAATCGACATCGCTGAGACGCCGCACGACGCTCCTGTCGAGGTTCCCACTTCCGCCTGTCACGGCAGACCTCACTTGATGTTCGTTCACGCTTCCCGTGTTTCAGGAGACGTGGTCAGTGCAGGATCCCGCTCGGCCAGCGAACCGACGGCATCGTCGATTGCTGTCAGAACGTCGGCATCGAGGGTGACCGCGGAGGCCTTGACGTTGGCGACGACCTGCTCTGGGCGGGACGCGCCGATGATGGCGGCGGCGATGTTCGGGTTCTGGAGCACCCACGCGATGGCCAGTTGCGCCATTGTCAGTCCGATCTCGTCTGCGATGGGCCGCAGCCTCTGCACGCCCGTGAGGACCTCGTCGGACATCCATCGCTCGATCATGTCGGCGCCACCCTTGGCATCCCTCGCGCGGGTGCCCTCCGGCGGGGCCTGACCCGGCTCGTACTTCCCCGTGAGCACGCCCTGGGCCACCGGGGACCAGACGATCTGGGAAATCCCGAGGTCCTCACATGCGGGGACGACCTCGGACTCGATGACGCGCCACAGCATCGAGTACTGCGGCTGGTTGGAGATCAGGTGGATGCCTAGCTCGCCGGCAAGAGCGTGGCCTGCTCGCAACTGCTCCGCCGTCCACTCGCTGACACCAATGTAGAGCGCCTTCCCTTGGCGCACGACGTCGGCGAACGCCTGCATGGTCTCTTCCAGCGGCGTCTCGAAGTCGTAGCGGTGTGCCTGGTAGAGATCGACGTAGTCGGTCCTGAGACGGGACAAGGAGCCGTCGATGGACTCGAGGATGTGTTTGCGGGAGAGCCCAACATCGTTGTGTCCCTTGGGACCGGTCGGGCCGAAGACCTTGGTGAAGATCTCCAGGGACTGGCGGCGTTCGCCCTTCAGGGCTTGACCCAGTACGTCCTCAGCCATGGTGTTGGCGTAGACATCAGCCGTGTCGAACGTGCTGATCCCCGCGTCCAGGGCCGCACGCACGCACTGGGTTGCCACGTCGTTCTCCACCTGAGAACCATGGGTGAGCCAGTTTCCGTACGTGATCTCCGAGATCTTCAAACCACTGTTGCCGAGGTACCGATACTCCATCAGGGGTGATGCTCCTATCGTGATTGAACTGTCTGCGCTCGACCTACGTTGGTTGCGACCCGCTGGCGGACGAGGCCGGCCCGAGTCCAGTCAAGGCCCGGTCAGGATGCCCTCTCCGGGGCCCGCCAGAATCCTCACTGTGGGCGGCGGAGCACAACGACGCCGCCGGCGGGGATGAGGACGGGGGCGGACTGGGCCTGGCCGGTCAGCAAGTCGGTGCCTGCGGCCCCGACCGAGCCCTCTTTGGGGGTGTGGTTGATGGCGAACACGAATTCGACGTCCGCCGAGCGGCGGACGACCACCTCGACCCCAGCGGTTGCCCCGACCGGCGCGGTCACATGGGCTGCCGCACAGACCGCGTCCACAACGGCACGACGACCGATCGCGTCCAGCTCAGTACTGACGTACCAGGCATTGCCCTCACCCCTGGCTGCCCGCGTGATTGCGGCGTACCCCGCGGACGGGCCGTCCGTGTACGTCGCCAGCACTGTCGCGTCCGTCGGTACCACGGGCTCAGACCACAAAGTGCCGGTCAACGCCCCGAGGCTCGGGCTCTCCACGGCGACCTGCTGCTCCCCCAGCAACGGCCTGAACTCCTCCGAACGCACTCCGAGCAGGGTCCGGAAAGCCCCGGGATAGCCACCGAGACGGATGTGGTCGTTCTCATCCGCGATTCCCGAGAAGTAGGTCACGAGCACCTGACCGCCTGCCCGGGCGAAGGAGTCGAGCGCCGCGACGTCAGCGTCCCGGACCAGGTACAACATCGGGGCGAGCACCACGCGGTAGCCGGTCAGATCAGCCCCACGCGGCACGATGTCCACCGGGATGTTGGCATCCCACAGGCTTCGATACCAGCCCTCGGCCGTCCGCCGGTAGGCGAGGAGCGAGCTGGGGTGCGCGTCGAGCTCGGCAGCCCACCAGCTCTCGTAGTCGACGATGATCGCGACCGACGAATCGACCGTGGAACCGCTGACCTCGGCGAGCCGCTGGAGGTCGGCGCCGAGCTCCACAACCGACCGCCACAACTCACTGTCGGTGCCTGCATGCGGCAGCATCGCGGAGTGATACTTCTCAGCGCCTGCGGCGGAGGCACGCCATTGGAAGAAGCAGACCGCGTCGGCTCCACGAGCGACATGGGCCAAGCTGTTCCGACGAAGCTGACTGACCGGCTTCGCCATGTTGACGAGTTGCCAGCTCACCGCGCTGGTAGACGACTCCATGAGCATCCACGGTTGGCCACCGGCCAGGCCACGGGTCTGGTCAGCGCTGAACGCCAGCTCGACATGGGCGTCGGGGTCGTGAGCCATCAGGTAGTGGTCGTTGGAGACCAGGTCGAGGTCGTCCACCCATGTGCCGTAGTCCACCTCCTTGAAATGGCCCATGACCATGAAGTTGGTCGTGACCGGGACATCCGGCGTGTGGCGCCGCAGCACCTCCACCTCCGCCCGGAGTTGGTCGCGCAACGCGTCGGAGGAGAACCTCGCGAAATCCAGCTGCTGCGTGGGGTTCGAGAACGACGGGGCGATCCGCGGCGGCTCGATCTCCTCCCAGGCGCCGTAGTGCTGGCTCCAGAAGTCAGTCGCCCAGGCGCGGTTCAGCGCGTCCAGATCGGAATACCGCTCGCGCAACCACCGGCGGAAGCCCTGTGCGCTCAGCTCGCTGTAGCAGCGTCCGTTGTGGCAGCCGAGCTCGTTGGACACATGCCACATGCTCAGCGCCGGGTGGCTCCCGTACCGCTCAGCCATCTTCTCAACCAGCTGCAAGGAGTGCTCGCGGTACACCGACGAGCTCGGTGACCACGCCTGACGACCACCCTGGTGCAGGACCGTGCCGAGCCGGTCCACCGGCAGCATCTCGGGGTGGGCCGTCGTCAACCAGGCGGGCGGCGACGCCGTCGCGGTCGCCAGATCGACGGCGATACCGTGCTCGTGCAGGAGATCGAGCACCCGGTCGAGCCACTCGAAGTCCCAGGTGTCGGGCGTCGGCTGCAGCCGAGCCCAGGAGAAGACGCCGACCGTGACAAGGTTGACCCCCGCCTCCTGCATCAAGCGGACGTCGTCCTGCCACACGTCCTCGGACCACTGTTCGGGGCTGTAGTCCCCCCCGAACGCGATGGGACCGTTGCGGCCCTCGGTGGGCGTGCGGTTGCGGGTGCCCGCGGGCCACCGGATCCAGCGTTGCGTCATCTGCACGATCGTTCTCACTCCTCGACCAGGACGCGGACGTCCCACGGGCCGAGCGAGACCTCGTGGTCGCGCTCGATGATGTCGTCGGACAGTGCGTCCCGCACCGCGACCGGCACGACGAAGCCGGCGGGTTCCCAGGACCAGTTGTGCAGGAACCGCAGCCGTCGGCCTGCGCCGGAGGTCGCCGAGTACACAGTCACCGATGCGGTCGCGACCGCGCGCCACACGTCGTCGGCCACCGGTACGAGCCACTCGACGAGGGCGCGGGCGAGATCGGCGTCGGGCACCGTGCCGACCGTGGTGACGCGCCCGTCGCCGTGTGCGGCCGTCACGACGGCCGGCCATGTGCCCACGAACGGGTGCTCGTACTCGACGATCACCTCGGCCCCTGCGACGACCAGGCCGTCCGCCCACCCGGTGGCGTGCGCGCCCGACGGCAGGTCGAGGCCATCGACGACGGACCGGACCGGGATGGGGGAGGGAAGATTGGTGAACTCCTGGTAGGACACCCCGGCTGCTGCCGACAAGAGAGCGGGCTTGACCTCCAGGCGTGCGCGCGCCTCCTCGTCGGCGTAGGCCGAGCGAGGGCCGAGCACGAGGTGACCGCCGGCTTCGGCGTAGCGTCGCAGCCACTCCAGGAGGTGGTCCGAGGCGATGTAGAGGGCGGGGACGAGGAGCACGGGCAGGATGCGGGCGGTCTCGGCGGGGTCCATCAGGTCCGTCGCGTCGCGGACTATCTGCGTGTCGTGCACCAGGCGGACCGGGACACGTGCGTCAAAGGTGCCCCGGTAGAAGGCCTCGACGATGCGCTGGTAGGAGTCGCGGTCCGGCTCCGCACCGCGGGCCAGGGCAGGCTGGGCGGCCAGGCCCCACTTCGAGGCGTTGGAGTACAGCAGGCCGACCTGGGCGTCAGGGGTGAGCCCCGCCACCAGGTCGCCTGCCTTCCCCAGCTCTGCTCCGAGGACCGACAGCTGCTCGTAGACGCGGCCTGGGATCTGGTCATGGGGCAGGATGCCCACCCAGTACGTCTCCGTGCCGAAGTGCAGGGTGTGCCAGTTCCAGTACTCGATCATCCTGGCGCCGCGGGCGACCATGGCCCACGCCACCTGGCGCCACTGCCCGTCGTAGGCCGGGAAGTTCATCGACGGCCCGCCGATGGCGCCGGCGTTCGTCTCGGTGACCAGGAACGGTTCCTGGCGGGAGGAGTACATCCGGTCGGCGCTCTGCAGGATGCTCCAGGTCCCCGACGTCGTCCATCCCTGCGCCCCGACGCCATGGTCCGGCACGGCCAGGGAGTCCTGCATCGCGTAGTACGGGTTGCCGGCAGTGATGTCGAGCGCCTCAGTGAGCGACCGGTCGTCCAGTGCGGGCCGGCTGTACGCGATGCAGGTGGTGACGAACTGGTCGGGCCGGGCAATCTCCCGCACGATACCGGCCTGCCAGGCGATGAAGTCGGTCGTGAGCTGTGCCTGGAACCGTCGCCAGGCAAGGTCGTACTGCGGTTGGGCGTTGCCGTCGGGGGTCCACAGGTCGGCCCAGGTGGACAGCCGGTGCGACCAGTAGGTCAGTCCCCACTCGCGGTTGAGCGTCTCGACGTCGCCGTAGATGTGCCTCAGCTGGTCGACGAAGGACTCGAAGACACCCCGGTTGTGCAGCAGCTCGAGACCCGGTTCGTTGTCGACCTGAACCCCGATCACCGCACGGTGGCCCGCGTACCGCCCGACCACGGCACGGATGATGCGCTCGGCGTGAAAGCGGAACGCCGAGTGGGTGAAGTCCACCTCTTGACGAGCGCCCCACGGAATGCGCTGCCCGGTCCTCCGTTCCCCGGCGATCTCGGGGTACTTGCGCGACAGCCACGGCGGCACCGCGTAGGTAGGGGTGCCCAGGATGACGTGGATGCCCCGCTCGGCGGCGCCGTCCAGGACGGGGGCCAACCACTCCAGGTCGAACACGCCGTCCTCGGGCTCCCAGGTCGACCAGGTCGACTCACCGACTCGTATGACCGAGAAGCCAGCCGCCGCCATCAGATCGAGGTCCTTCTCGAGCCGGGGAGAAGGCTGGTACTCGTGGTAGTACGCAGCGCCGAAAAGGACGGGCCGGGGCAGTTCGCGCATGGGGGGTTGCGATCCTTTCATGTCGTGCATCTCGAGGTCATTGCTTGACGCCGCCCGTGGCAAGCCCGGACTGCCAGTACCGCTGCAGGAACAGGAACGCGACGACGAGCGGGAGGATGGAGACGAGTGAGCCCGTGATCACCATGGAGAAAAGGGCCTGCGATCCGGAGCCCGCGGCCGAAGTGGACTGCCATTGCGCAAGCCCGACAGTGAGCGGGAAGTACTGCGGGCTGTTGAGCATGATCAGGGGCAGGAAGTAGTTGTTCCAGGTAGCGACGAGGGCGAAGAGAAGCACAGTGACGAAACCCGGTGCGAGCAGCCGCAGCGCGACGCTGAAGAAGATGCGGGCCTCGCTGGCCCCGTCGACGCGGGCCGCCTCAAGGAGGGAGTCATCGATCGACCCCGCGGCGTAGACGCGCATCAGGTAGACGCCGAACGGACTGACCAGGGAGGGCAGGATGATCGCCCATGGCGTGTCGGTCAGTCCGACCTTGGAGAACAACAGGTAGGTCGGGATGGCAAGTGCGGTCAAGGGCACCATGATGGCGCCGAGGATGATCGCGAACAGGGCGTTGCCTCCCGGGAAATGGAGCTTCGCGAAGGCGTACCCTGCCGCCGTGGCGAGAGCCGCGGCCCCCACCCCGCTCACCACGGCGTAGAAGATCGTGTTCCGCAGCCACGAGATGTAGATCCCACCCTGGAAGGTGAACACGTCCCGAAGGTTCCCGAAGAGGTTGAAATGGGCGAACCACAGGCCGAAGGTCGAGAAGAGGTCAGAGTTGGACTTGGTGGAGGCGATGACAAGCCACACGAGGGGCAGGAGGAAATACGCGGCGCACGCGACCAGCGCGATAGTGAGCACATTGCTCCGCCGACCACCCGCCGGTCGGCGGCGCCTCGTCCGGTCCGGCCGGCCGTCTGCGTCCGCGGGGGTGCCATGGAGGGTGCGCGCGCGCGGCCGGTCTGCCATGGGATGCGAGGTCATGAGCGGCGCTCCCGTCGAAGGACGCCGAGCTGGACCGCGTACGACACGATCATGATGACGACTCCGAGGAGGAAGGCGATCGCGGCGGCGTAATTGACGTCCTGATTGATGAAAGCAAGGTTGTAGGCGTAGAGATTGGGCGTGTAGCCCACGCCGATGACGTTCGGCGCGAGAATCCGCAGCAGATTCGGCTCGTTGAAGAGCTGGAAGGTGCCGATCACCGAGAAGATCGTGGTCAGCAGCAGGGCGGGCCTGATCGCCGGGATCTTGATCGACCACGCCACCCGGAACTCGCTGGCTCCGTCGACCCGGGCCGCCTCGTAGAGCTCCGTCGGGATGGACCGCAGGGCGGAGTAGAGGATGATCATGTTGTAGCCCACGAAGCTCCAGGTGACGATGTTCATGATCGAGCCGAGCATCCACTCGTTGCCGAGGAAGGGCGGCGTGGGCAGACCGATTGCCCGGGCCGCCTGGGCGAACGGACCGAAGTCCGGGCCGTAGAGGTATCCCCACATGAGCGCCGCGATCACGCCGGGCACCGCGTAGGGCACGAAGATGGTCAGCCGGATGATCCGCTGCATCCGCAGGCGACCACTGTCGAGGGCGAGGGCGAACACCAGGGCCAGGCTGAGCATGATGGGCACCTGGATGACCAGGAACTGCGCCATGCGCAGCACACCGCCGAGGAAGACGTGGTCCTGCAGTGCACGCACGTAGTTGCCGACCCCGGCGAAGACCGTGCCGCCCACGAGCCGCTCCTGGAAGAGCGAGAGGTATCCCGAATAGAACAGCGGCAGCACGAGCATCGCGAGAAAGACGACGAAGAACGGCGTGGCCAAGAGATACGAGGCGATGGCCTGGCGTCGCTTGAGACCTCCGCGCTTGGGCTTCCGGCCTTCCGGTGCGCGCGGATGGTCCCGCGCTATCGCAACCTGAGACATGGTATGGCCACCTCCTCGGTAGGGAACTTCGGGCGGGCCGGCAGGTCACCGGCCCGCCCCTCAAGGTCTACTTCTTGACCGTGAATCCCTGCTGGGTGGCGTAGGTCGTGAGTGCGGTCTGCCACGCCGTCAGTCCGGTGGCGAGGTCGGTTCGATCGGCGAATGCCTTACCGAGCGTCTCGTTGAAGGACGAGTACGCGTAGTCCATGAACGGCAACCACTCGAAGTCCGGCGTGACAGTGGCCGAGATCGCGGCGAACTCCTTGTTGACCTGCTGCCCGCCGTAGAACGCCGACTTCTCATCGACGAAGGCCGGGTCGTTCAGGATGGTGTTCGATGCCGGGAAGAGGAACTGCTTGGTGGCCAACATCAGGGCGGAGTCGTGCTGGGTGTTGATCCACAGCGCGAGCTGCGCAGCGGCGATCGGGTTCTTCGTCGACTTCAGCACAGCGTCGGTCGAGCCGCCCCAGTTCCCTGAAGCCGGCTTCGAGGCGTCCCACTGCGGCAACGGTGACACCGTCCACAGCCCGGAGGTCTTCGCCGCCGTACCCTGCAGGAACACCGGGCCCCACGCAGCGCCCTGCCAAGAGGCGTACTGCCCGTTGGCCAGGCCCTGGTACCACTGGTCAGTGAAGTCGGGGTCGACGCCGATGACGCCGTCCTTGACGAGCGGGTTCCAGAGGTCGATGACCTTGGCGACTTCCGGGGTGTCAAAATTGATCGTCACGGTCTTCTTGCCGTCGTACCCGAAGGGCCGAGCACCTGCCTGCCACAGCAGACCCATGAACTGGCCTGCGTCATTGCCCGGCATATTTGTCAGGTACTTGTCAGGGTTCGCGGCCCGATAGTCGCGTGCGGCCTTGGCGAACTCCTCCCACGTGGTGGGTGGGGTGATTCCTGCCGCCGACAAGAGGTCCTTGCGGTAGAGGTTGCCCATCGGCCCGACGTCCTGCGGGATCCCGTAGACCGCATCTCCGTTGGAGACCTGCGACCAGATCCAGCCGGCGTAGTCGCTCTTGATGCTTGCGGCTCCGTACGGGGCCAGGTCGAGCAGGTCACCACCCTGGGTGAACGACGGCAGGTACTGGAACTCGACCTGGACGACGTCGGGCCCGCCGGAGCCCGCCTTGATCGCGGTCCGCAACTTCTGGTAGTGCGCGGCGCCCTGGCCCACATTGACGACATCGACATGAATGGCCGGGTAGGCCTTCTCGAACAGGGCGACCTCGTTCGTGATGTCCGGAACCCACGTCCAGAAGGTCAGATTGGTCTCGGTCGTCATTGCCGCGTCGATCGCTGCCTGGGTGACCGTGGTAGGCGTGGCCGTGGCCGGGCTAGTGCTCCCGGAGCTCGAGCAGGCCGACAGTGCAAGCGCTGCGGTCAACGCAGTCGCAACCAGCCCGACTGCCGGGCGCCTCTTGATCGGATGCATTCCGGAACCTACTTCCTTGTGGGTGTGATGCTGCATTCTGGAGTTTTCGGTCCTGCAGTGAGCAACGGCAGCGCGACGTTGCGCCAGATCCTCAGTTCGTGACTGTTGATGTCGGCGCGGGACCCGAGCTTGCTCGGATCACCAGGTCGACAGGCACCTCGGTCACTCCCCGGTTGAACTCCTTTCCCGTGATGGCGCTCACCAGCTCGGCCACTGCTCGGTCGGTGATGGCGGCGAAGTCCTGGCGCACGGTGGTCAGTGGCACGGTGAGGAACTCGGAGTCGGGCATGTCGTCGAAGCCGACGACCGAGACATCTCCGGGGACGCTCAAGCCCCTCTCGCTGAAGGCCCGCATCAGGCCGATGGCCATCTGGTCGTTCGCAGCGAGCACCGCCGTCATGTCGGGGATCTCGGCGAGCTGGAGGCCTGCCTGGTAGCCGGATCGGGCCGTACAGTCCCCGGTAATCGGCTCGTGAATCGGCCTGCCGGCCCGGAGCAGGGCATCGCGCCACCCCGCGACGCGTACGTTCGCCGCGTTCCAGGTCACTGGCCCTGCGACGTGCCACACCGTGCGGTGGCCGAGGGACAGCAGGTACTCGGTGGCCTGTCGGACCCCGCCGCTCTGGTCGGCGACGACGGCGGGGCAACCGAGGCCCCCCGTCACCGGGTCGCCGACGCTGATCGTCGGAACGCCGTGTAGGGCGTCTGAGGTGAGTCCCCCGGTGGTGATCGGGCCGGCGAGCACGATGCCGTCGACTCCGTGGCTGACGAGTCGGTCGATGGCGTGAGCCATCTCGTCGCTCGAGTTGTCGGCCATCGAGACGATCACCACGGCGTACCCGGCCTGCCAGGCGGCGCGCTCGACGCCGAAGAGCTGCGCGGACGGGCCGTAGAGCGCGGTCTCGGCGGTCACGATCCCGATCACGCGGGTCCGCTGGGTCACGAGGGCGCGGGCCGCGGAGTTCGGTCGGTAACCGAGGGTCTCGATGGCGGCGTTGACCCGGTCGCGGACGCTCGCACGGACGTTGGGGGCGTTGTTGATGACCCTCGAGACGGTCTTCTGGGACACCCCGGCGAGGCGCGCGACGTCAGTCATCACGGCCCTCACTGCTGTCCGCTCGCCCGCTTGAACCACGTTCGCTCTCCCGATTGACTACGCTGTCATCTCGATGAGTAGATAGTCAACCGCTCTTCGGGGCGTCCGTCAAGGACCTTCACTGATCCGTGAGTTCCGCGGCGCAGAAGGCGGATTCCAGCGAATGACGCAACACCTTGAGGTGATCGGGGTGTCGAAGTGGCTGGTCGTGGGAAGCCTGGTCCGGAGCCGGACAGGGCGAAGCGGGAGATGTTCGCAGCGCTGATCGCCGGGGGTGTGTCGTCGGCGCAGGCGTCGAGGATCGTGGGGATCAACCCGCGCACGGGCAAGCGGTGGCGCAGGGGACGGAAGGTCATCTCCTCCAGCGGCAGAGTGCTGGATTATGCGCCGGTGATCGCAGCACGCCCCCGACCTGAGCCCTCGGGCCGCTTCTTGTCCCAGGACGAACGGATCAAGATCGCCGACCTGCGCCGTGAGGGACTCTCGGTCCGGCAGGTGGCGGCCCAGCTGTGTAGGGCGGCCTCGACGGTCAGCCGCGAGCTGCGTCGCCACGCCCGGCAGGACGGGTCCTACCGGCCGTTCGAGGCGCACCGGCAGGCGCTCAAGGGGCAGGCCCGGCCGCGCCGCTCCCGTCTGGCTGTCGACGAGCAGCTGCGCGAGTACGTGACCTGCAGGCTCAGGGCCCACTGGAGCCCAGAGCAGATCGCGCACGAACTACGCGTGGTGTTCCCCGACACCCCGTCGCGGTGGGTGTGCACCGAGACGATCTACCAAGCCGTCTACCGCCCCGACCTCGGCGGTCTGCCGCGTGAGCTGCCCGGGCGGGTCCTGCGCCGCCGACGCCGTCAGCGTGTCGCACGCCGCCATGCTCAGGCCCGCCGACCGCGGTCGATGGGCCAGATGGTTTCGATCACCCATCGGCCCGCCACTGTGCTCGAGCGCATCGAGCCCGGCCACTGGGAAGGCGACCTGATCGTCGGTTCCGGCAACAAGTCCGCGATCGTCACACTCGTCGAGCGCACCACCCGATACACGCTCCTGGGTCACCTACCGGGCAGGTTCCACGGCGCCGAACCGGTGCGTGACGCCGTCGTCGCGGCACTCGCCCTGATGCCGGCGCACCTACGCCGGACCCTGACGTGGGACCAGGGCAGCGAGATGGCGTTGCACGAGAAGATCACGACGGCCCTGGACCTGCCCGTCTACTTCGCTGACCCGCACTCCCCGTGGCAGCGACCCACGAACGAGAACACCAACGGGCTGCTACGCGACTGGTTCCCCAAGGGCTCCGACCTGTCCATGCACCCCGCGTCGCACCTGGAACTGGTGGCCGCTGAGCTCAACACTCGACCGCGCAGGACACTCGGCTGGGACACCCCCGCCGCACGCCTCGCTACGCTCATCCCGACATAGGCCGTGTTGCGTCGTTCGCTGGAATCCGCCCAAAAAGCCCTGCTCACAGGGCGCGACCACCACCTACTTGAGGAGGTCTGAGCCTCGGTCGTTCACGGGATGGCGTGCCGCAGACGTGAGAAACGCCCCGGGACTTGACCGTTGGGGAGTCCGACTGTAGCCGACCCATCCGTGGGGTGCCCTTGCACGGCGCCCTGCGCGGCATCGGTGCCGAGGCTACGACACGAAGCTCGCGGGATCAGGTCCGATCCGTCCGTCGGCTCTTGCGAGGTCGTCGATCATCGCGAGGTCCTCCGCTGGCAACGTGAAGTCCGTCACCGAGAGGTTCTCGGCGATGCGCGAGGGTGTGACCGACTTTGGAATGACCACTCTGCCGCGGTCGAGATGCCAGCGCAGCACGACTTGCGCCGGTGAGCGTCCAATCCGGTCGGCGATCGCGACGATGGTCGATACCGCCAACGCTGCGCCCTGCCCTAACGGGCTCCACGCCTCGGTGACGACACCGTGCTTGTCGTCGGCCTCCTGGATCTCGCGCGGTTGCCAGCGCGGATGGAACTCGATCTGGTTGACCGCGGGAGCGACGCCCGTCTCGGTAACGAGGCGATCGAGGTGGGCGGGAAGGAAGTTGGACACCCCCAGGGCACGGGCCCGCCCCTGGGCGAGCAGCGGCTGGAGCGCACGCCACGTCTCGACGTACAGGTCGCGCGAGGGCACTGGCCAATGAATGAGATACAGGTCGACATAGTCGACGCCCAGCCGCTCGAGACTCAGGTCGAACGCGTGCAGCGCGGCGTCGCGGCCCTGCTCCGCGTTCCACAGCTTCGTGGTCAGGAAGACCTCGCTGCGGGGGATGCCAGACTCGGCGATCGCCCTACCGGTGCCGGGCTCGTTCTCGTAGATCGCGGCGGTATCGATGCTGCGGTATCCCAGGCGCAGAGCTTGGGCGACGGATGTCGCCGCCCGGTCGTTGGGGACCTGGAAGACGCCGAATCCGAGGGAAGGCATGTCGACGCCGTTCGACAGCCGCAGCGTGGGAGTGTGGATCATCGACTCATCGCGCGCTCGGCTTCAGCAGCGTTGATGACCGCGAGGCTGTTCGGGTTGGGCGCGGCGTCGGTGCGAGCGGTTGGATGGATGGCACTCATGCCCTGCTCCGGATGTTGTAGAAGTGGTGAAGTGGTGCCGCGAACCGCAGGCGGCGCCAGCCGCCACTTCATCGTGCACGGGCGCTCGGCGTCCTGTTGGACGAGGTAGCGAGGTCGGCCACGATTCGCCCCTCGAGCCCTCGGCCGTGGTTCGGGCCAAATGTAGTCCTGTAAGGACATCTAGGCAACCAGCTGCGACAGCGAAAGCGGCGAGCACGTGCGTGGCGCATGCGAGGCGGTCGGCCGAGGGTTGTCTGCGGCCAGCACGTGCCCGCCCTGTTAGGTTGCTACGACATGAGCGCAGGAATCGACCGAACATCGCCGCTCCCGATGTACTACCAGCTCAAGGAGCTGCTGGCGGCGGAGATCCGGGACAAGCAGCTCGCCCCCGGCGACAGGCTTCCCGGAGACCACGAGCTGTGTTGGCGGTTCGACGTGTCACGCACCGTGGTCCGGCAAGCGCTGTCCGAGCTTGCGGTGGAGGGCGTGCTTGAGCGAATCAAGGGGAAGGGCACGTTCGTCGCTCGGCCAAAGACGGCCGAGGGACTGGTCCAGTCTCTGCGCGGCCTGTACGAGGACGTTGCCGAGCGGGGTGGGCACCTGCATAGCGACGTGCTTCGGCTTGAGGTCGTGCCGGCGAGCGATCAGGTCGGGCGCGACCTGGAGCTGGAGGATCGGGCGCCCGTGATCGTCCTTGAGCGTCGGCGGCTGATCGGCGACCGGCCGTGGGTGTACACGATCACCCATATCCCGTACAGCGTCGCCCCGAGGCTCGTCGACGAGGACTTCGCCGACCAGTCGCTCTATCAGGTGCTAGAGCAGCGGTACCGCGTGACGATCACGCGGGGACGCCGATCGGTCGAAGCGGCACTGGCGGGGGAGCAGGTGGCGCGTCAACTCGGCATTGCGGCCGCCGCTCCGGTTCTCGTGCTGCGCAGCGTCAGCTACGACGACCGCAACCGGGCCGTCGAGACGTTCGTCGCCTACCACAAGGGTGACAGCAGCCGGTTCGAGGTCGAGTTGGGTCGGCCGGTGGAGGGGGTCAGGACGCCGATGGTGCGGGTGGCCGACAACTCCGTCGGGGAATAGGCCGACGCGGGCCCGCCGAGGCGTCCACGTCCCGCGGACGGTCCGCTCGCCGCCCCGCAGCCACCCGGGAGTGTGAGCGTTCACGTCTACCCGGACGGTCCGGTGACCGTTCACACGGATCCTCGGATCTTGACATCCTGTCCTTACAGGTTGAGTATGGCCGCAGCGCGGCAGCCAGCCCCAGCGACTCCCGTGCCGCGTGAAGTTTCTGTCCAGCGATGCACAGGGAAGGCATCAGCGGCTCGCGTCGAGCCGACTCTCTCCCACCGCCCGCCTTTCGCGGGCGAGCGCGCCGGCAGATGGCGTACACAGCTGGCCCATCTACGCACCAAAGACGGTGCGAACTGGAGGATGAGATGAGCAGAGTACTGAGAAATCGAGTGGGTGCTGCGGCCCTCGTCGGGGTGCTCGCACTCGCCGTGACCGCCTGCTCGGGGACCGGGGAGGCGGATGCCCCGCAGTCCGGATCGGACGCGCCGAGCACCAGCACGGAGGCGCCGCCGGAGTCGAGCGTCGAGGTGCCGGAGGGGCGCGTCGTTCCGGTGGAGAACAGCAGTGGCGACGCCGTCAAGATCGCCATGATCGGCTTCTCCAACAACCCCTACTGGGTCGGGGTCTCGGAGGGCGCCACCTACGCCAACGACGTCCTCGCCAGCTACGACGGTTCCGTGGACTGGATCATCGCCGGGACCAGGCAGGACGTGCAGACCATCAACAGCGCGATCCTCGCCGCCGCGAACCAGGGGTACGACGGTATCGGCTTCTTCATCGGCGGCGAAGGCAACTGCCAGGTGATCGCCGATCTGACCGAGGAGGGGGTCAAGCTCGGGGTCTACAACACCCTGTTCGACTGCGTCGAGAGCTCTGGCGGCGTCATCGACTATGCACAGCAGCAGGACGACGCCGGGAAGCTCGCCGCGTCGGAGATGATCAAGGCGGTCGGCGATGCGAGCGGTTCAGTTGGCATCATCGTCAGCACGTTTACTGCGCCGGGCTCGGAGCAGCGCCGTACGGGCTTCATCGACGGGTTGAAGGGCTCGAACCTGACGGTGATCGGCGAGGGCGTCGAGGCCCAGGACTCCGCGTCGAACACGTACACGGCTACACAGAACTACCTCCAGTCGACAGACGACGTCGTCGGCATCTACTGCACTGCTGGTGGTCCGTTCGGTGCCGCGCAGGCGGTCGCGGCCGCTGGCCTGACGGACACGGTCAAGGTCATCGGCTATGACATCACCGACGAGAACGTCGCGGCGCTCAAGGATGGCTCGATGTATGGCCTGATCGGGCAGGACGCGTTCGGCCAGGGCTACAACGTCGCGGTCCAGCTCTACAACTCGGTGATCACCGGTGAGAAGGCCGACCCGGTGCTCCAGCCTGCGGAAAGCCCGTTCGTCACACTGGACAACCTCGATCAGCACGATCCTGCGACCGTCCCTGTCGGCACGCTGGGCGCTTCCTGACAAGCCAGCGATCCTGACGATGCCGCAGTCAATTCCGCAGTCGGTCGAGCTCATGCCGGTGGCGCTCAGCGTCGCCGGCATGAGCAAGACCTTCGGCGCGATCCATGCCTTGGCCGACGTGTCCCTGTCGTTCCGCTCCGGCGTCGTGACTGGTCTCCTCGGGGAGAATGGCGCGGGCAAGTCCACGCTCATCCGCGTCTGCTCAGGAGAGATGCAGCCAGACTCCGGGGTTCTCCGTCTCGGCGCAGACACTGTTGCCTTCCGCAACCCGCTCGAAGCGATGCGGGCAGGGGTCGTCGTCGTGCACCAGGAGCCTCAACTGGTGAGCGAGCTCACTGTCGCCGACAACCTCTTCCTCTACCGGCTGGGGGAGAAGGCCGCGTTCGAGACGATCAGTCGACGGGACCACGTCCGCCGGGCGAGGGAGCTGCTAGAGCGTCTGGCGATGACCGAGTACGTACCGGATCCGGCCGCCCGGTGTCGCACCTTGTCCGCCGCGGAGCGCCAGATGGTCGACATCGTCAGAGCACTGTCGATGAATCCGAGAGTGCTCTTCCTCGACGAACCCAACTCGAGCCTCACCCACCATGAGACAGAGCGTCTGTTTCGGGTGGTGGACAAGATGCGACAGGACGGCGTGGGCGTCGTGCTCGTCAGCCACCGGCTGGCCGAGGTGTACGAGATCGCCGACCACGTCGCCGTGCTGCGCGACGGAAGGTACGTGGCGGACGGCAGTCCACAGGAGATCGACCAGTCGCGTGCGGTGCGCCTGATGGCCGGCGAGCAGAAGACAGCGGCTGCTGCGGCGGCTGCTGTCGACCGCCTCGTCGGGCGTGACGGGCCTCCCTCGCTCGAGCTCAAGAACTGCTCGGGCCCTGGGTTCCACGACGTGTCCTTCGCGGTCCGGCCTGGCGAGATCGTCGGGATGGCGGGGCTGGTGGGGGCCGGGCGTACCGAGATCGCCGCGAGCGTGATCGGCAGTACCCGGATGACGGCCGGCTCGGTCCGGCTGGACGGACGACCCGTGCGGGTCCGCAGTCCGCGCGACGCCCAGCGCAGGGGGATCTCTTACGTCGCCGAGGAGCGACGATCCGAGCTGTTCGGCACCCAGAGCGTCGGCTTCAACCTGACCGTCCGCGTCCTGGAGCGCCTCGGTCCACTTGGACTCGTGCTGCACCGCCGCCAGGACGCGCTGGCCAAGAGGCTTACAGCCCGCTACACCGTCAAGACGACCTCGGTAACCGCCCCGATCACGGCACTGTCGGGTGGGAACCAACAGAAGGTGATCCTCGCGAGGGCCCTGGCCACGGAGCCGAAGGTCCTGATCCTCGACGAGCCGACGAGAGGCGTCGACGTCGGCACCAAGGCCGAGATCTACAAGACCCTCCGGGATCTCGCCCACCGAGAGGGGGTGGCCGTTTGGTTCATCTCCTCGGAAATGGAGGAGATCCTCGAGCTCGCCGACCGCATCCTCGTCGTACGTCACGGCCAGATCGTCCGGGACGCCCCGAACACCGCAGACCCCAACCCCGTCGTCGCTGCTGCGATGGGTGTAGCCGAGGGCCGATCATGACAACCACGAGTACGCACACCGCACCCGAGACGGCGCCGACGATGGAGCGCTCCGCCTGGCGCGCCTTCCTGGCCTCGCTGGCCAAACGACAGGAGGTCGGGCTCCTCGCCCTGATCGTCGTCCTAGCGCTCATCGTGAACTCGGTCAACGACCGCTTCTTGACGCCGAGCAACGTGTACAACCTGCTCCAGACGGTCGCCGTCATCGGCATCATCGCCGTCGGTCAGACTTTCGTACTGATCGCCAAGGAGATCGACCTATCGGTCGGTTCGGTGCTCGCGTTGTCCGCCGTCACCACCGGTGCGCTGTTCGGGGGCGGCCTCACTCCGTGGGTTGCCGTACTCGCAGGTCTCGCCGTCGGAGCCAGCTGTGGTCTCGTCGTGGGCGCTGCCGTCGTGTTCGGAAAGGTGAGCTCGTTCATCGTGACCCTCGGCATGCTGTCGATCGCCCGCGGCATGACGCTCCTGGTGACCGGAGGCCTGCCGCAGCGGATGCCGGCCGAGCTCTCGTTCATCGGACAGGGGCGGATTCTCGGCGGGCTTCCGATCAGCGTCCTGGTGTTCGTGATCCTGGTCATCGTCGGCCAATGGGTCCTCACCCGGACCGTCTTCGGCCTGCGGGTAACGTCTGTCGGAGACAACGCGACGGCGGCGAAACTCGGCGGGATTCCCGTCGCTCGAACGCGCCTGCTGACATTCATGCTGATCGGGTTGCTGGCCGGCGTGGCAGGCATCGTCTTCTCCACCCAGGTCGGGGTGGCCGAGGCCCAGGCCGGGACAGGCTATGAGCTGGACGTCATTGCCGCGGCCGTGATCGGCGGAGCCAGCCTGAGCGGCGGCCGCGGTTCGATCGTCGGAGCGTTCCTCGGGGCGACGCTGCTCGGACTCTTGCGGAACTCCTTCATCCTGCTCGGCCTCTCGGCCTTCCTCCAGCAGCTCAGCATCGGCTTGGTGATCGTCCTGGCGGCGCTGTTCGACCAGTGGCGGCAGGGCAACCTCGGATCGATGAAGCATTGGCTGCAGGCAAGGCGCCGCAAGTGAACCGCGCCCCCGCACTCGCTTGGCGGATGGCCGGGCGCCCCCAAATCCGCCGAGCAGAAGGAATCAGGGCGTGTGAGACCTGCGCGCATGCTGCGCGTCACCGAGAGAAGAAGGGAACGCAGCAGTGAACGCCCCAACGATCCATGAACCCATCAAGTTGACGATCGAGCCAGGCGTCGGCCGGCTACGCGGGGCAACGGGACGCTACGAAAAGCGCCTGGGGGACCTTGTGGGCGTGTACCGCGACGAGGCCGCCCACGTCGCCGCCGTTGCCGCTCAACCCGACTCGAGCGCTCCCGTCTACTGGGTCGAGGAGTGCCGACTCGACGGCAGTGGCGAACTGGTGACTGGGATCAGTGTGCTCGAGGCGGGCTCGATCGGCGACGAGTTCTACATGACCCGAGGGCACCTGCACGGCAGGCCGGACCGTGCCGAGCTCTACCTGGCGGTTGCTGGGCGCGGCGTGATGCTGCTGGAGACCCTCGACGGCCAGACCCGCGCCATCGAGATCGCGGCCGGGGAAGCCGTCCAGGTCCCGGGCCACTGGGTGCACCGCAGCGTCAACGTCGGCCCCGAACGGTTCGCGACCGTCTTCTGCTACGCGGCAGACGCCGGACAGGACTACCAGATCATCTCCGACGCCGGCGGCATGCGAACCCTCGTCGTCAAGGACGGCGCCGTTGGATGGACCACCCGGCCCAACCCCGACCACACGGGCTATCGCCATGACTGACGCCGATGTGGCCATGATCGTCGCCAATCTGCCCCGACACACCGACATCAGCTGTGTGCAGGCGTTCCATCAGCGGCCCGACATCCACGAGCTCGCTCGTGCCGCGCGGGCAGGCAACTTCGTCAGCGCTCACGTCCTGCCGAGCTGGGTACCGGAACTCAAAGAACTTCTCGTCGGCTCGACGACGCTGACCGGCGCTCCGGCCGGGTTCCCCTCCGGGGGCTCGATGACGTCGACGAAGCTCGCCGAAGTCGACGGGCTGCTGGAAGCGGGGGTCCAGGAGCTCGACGTCGTCGTCAACGTCGGCCGGCTGCGCTCGGGCGACCGCGACTACGTCGCCGACGAGCTTGCCACGGTGGTCGCTCGCGTCGAGGGCGCGGTGCCGTTGCGCGCCATCCTCGAGGTCGGCTACCTGGACGACGACCAGATCCGCGCCGGATGCGAGTGTGCGGTAGCCGCGGGAGTGCCGTGGATCAAGACGGGCACCGGCTGGTCTGGACACGCCACGACCGTCCACCACATCGAGGTCATCGTCGAACAAGTCGCGGGTCGCGCTGCGATCAAGGCAGCCGGCGGGATCCGCGACCTCGCCACCGTCACACAAATGGTCAGCCTCGGCGTCACTCGGTTCGGCATGAACGCGACGGTCGCCCGCGCCCTGGCCGACGAGGCAACCAAGGGCCGGTCCGGCCCAACCCAAGCGTGAGGAGAGGGGTCATGGCAGGCGACCAGCTCACGGTCGGCAATGTGGTGAGGCCCGATAGCCTCGTGCCGGCGGCCGCACCCACCTTGTACTTCATCGGCGTGACAACGGGCCACTCGATGATCCAGCGCGTCTTCCCACGGTGGGCACGTCACCTCGGCCTGACCGAGGCCGTCCTCTGCGGCATCGACATCCCGGTCCACGCCCCCGTTGAGCCTTACCGAGAGGTCGTCGAGTTCATCAAGCGGGACCCGCTGAGCCTCGGTGCCCTGGTGACCACTCACAAGATCGACCTGTTCCACGCCTGCGAGGACCAGTTCGACGTCATCGACCAGCATGCCCGATTGATGAGCGAGGTCAGCTGCCTGTCGAAGCAGGGCGACGCCTTCGTCGCCCACGCCAAGGACCCGATCTCCTCCGGCCTCGCACTGGAGGCGTTCGTGCCGGCGGGGCACTGGGCCGACTCCGGCGCCGAGGTCCTCAGCATGGGCGCCGGAGGTTCCACCATCGCGCTCAGCTGGTACCTCAGCCAGACTTCACGCGGAGCGGATCGACCGGCACGCATCATCGTGTCCAACCGTTCGGCTCCACGCCTGGCCACTATCGCGGCCGTCCGCGACCAGATGCACACCGATACGCCCTTCGAGTTCGTCCTGGCGCCGCACCCGGCAGAGAACAGCAACATCGTCGACCGCCTCCCCGAGGGGTCTCTGGTGATCAACGCCACCGGGCTGGGCAAGGACGCTCCCGGTTCCCCACTGGCAGGCACGGAGCTCTTCCCGCGTAACGGTCTGGCGTGGGACCTCAACTACCGCGGCGACCTGGTCTTCCTCGACCAGGCACGCTCTCAGGCCGCGGAGCGCGACCTCGTCGTCGAAGACGGCTGGATCTACTTCCTGCACGGCTGGACCCAGGTGGTCGCCGAAGTGTTCCACATCGATATCCCCACCCACGGCCCGCAGTTCGACGCGTTGGCCGCGATCGCGACCAACGCGCGCGACTAGCCACCACCGGGAGCCACACCATGGAAGCAGAGCCAGCAGCCACCGACCGCAAGCTCCGAGACGGCCCGGGTGCCGTGCTCGCGATCGACCTCGGCACTGGCGGATGCAAGGCCTCGCTGTGGGACTGCGACGGCGGTCTCCTCTGTGGATCCTTCCACGACTACCCGACCACTCACCCTCACCCTGGCTGGAACGAGCAGAGTGTCGACGACTGGCAGACCGCTGTCGTGCAGTGCACCCGCGAGCTGATGCACCAGCGGCCCGACGTCGACGTGCTCGGGATCGCTCTGTCGGGCCACAGTCTGGGCATCGTCCTGCTCGACGCCCATGGAGAACCTGTCGAACGCACGACGCCGATTTGGTCGGACGCTCGCGCGACCGCCCAGGCGGTCGAAGTGTTCGCCGACCTCGACCAGGACGAGTGGTACTTGCGGACCGGCAACGGCTTCACCCCAGCGCTGTACCCGCTGTTCAAGGCTCGGTGGTACGCCAAGCACCGGCCGCAGTCCTGGCAGACGGCGGCGACCATCGTCGGCTGCAAGGACTGGCTCAACCTCTGGATGACCGGCGAACTGGCCACTGATCACTCATACGCCTCCGGCAGCGGGTTCTACGAGTTGTCGTCCGGCGCCTACGCAGACGACTTCCTCGCCGCTGGCGGCGTTGCGCGCGACCAGCTTCCCGAGCCGCGGCGATCCCACGACATGGTCGGGGCTCTGCGTGCCGCCGCAGCCGAGTCGCTGGGACTGCGGCCGGGCACCCCGGTCTTCGCTGGTGCCGTCGACAACTCCGCGATGGCGCTGGGCTCTCGTGGCGTCACGAACGGTCGGATCTACGCGTCGCTGGGCTCCTCGAGCTCGATGACCGTCACGGCCGACCGCCCGGTCCTCGACACCCGTCTGCGCCCCTACGTCTTCGCACACGTCATCCCTGGGTACTTCGTCAGCGCGATGTCCACGTTCAGCTCGGGAACGTCAATCGAGTGGTTGCACGACCGACTCGGCACCGGCCTAACGCTGCCTGCATTCCTCGACGACGGGGCCGCGCTCGCCGCGGACTGCGGTGTCCCAACCTTCGTGCCCACGCTGGGAGGCGGCACTCCCCTCGAGGGTGGGTCGGAGGTGCGAGGTGTCCTGGCCGGGCTCGACCTGGCCCACGGGACCGCGCACCTGGCTCGCGCAGGAATGGAGGGTATCGCCTTCTCGCTTGAGCGCAGCCTCACGGCGATCCGCGCGCTGGCCGACGACGCCGAGGACGAGGTGCTGATATCGGGTGGGGGCGCCCGCCATCACGGCTGGAACCAGATCTACGCCGACATCGTCGGTCAGCCGTTGGTCCGCACCGCGGTCGACCAGCAGGCAGCGGCGCTCGGTGCGGCAGCGATCGCGCTCGTCGGCCTCGGAATCTGGCCCGACTTCACCGTCGCGGAACGCCCGCACGTCGTCCGCCACACCTACGTGCCGAGTCCCGAGGCCGCCGCAGCGTACGCGGAGCGCAGGCACCGGTTCACCGTCCTTCAGCAGCTCCTCGCCGCCACCGCTGGAACGTTCGACACCACGTCATCGAGTCGACCATGACCATCACGACGCACTCCGCCGCACAGGCTGGCGGCAACGCACCAGCCCCGGGGGGAACACACTCCACCGTCCTGGTCACCTCGCGCTCCTTCGCCGGCGGCACCCGCGACCTGGTCGCCGAGCTCGCCGCCGCAGGCCTGGACGTGGTGCGTGGTGCAACCGACCACGCGCCGGACGCCCTCGCCGAGCCGCTTTCCGAGGCCGTCGCATGGATCGCCGGCACCGCGCCGGTCACGGCCGCACACCTCGACGCCGCGCCGCACCTCCGGGTCATCGCCCGCTACGGCGTGGGTGTCGACGCTGTGGACCTCGAAGCGGCTGCGGCCCGCGGCATCGTCGTGACCAACACCCCGGGGGCCAACTCCGGCGCGGTCGCCGACCACGCGATCGCGCTCATGCTCGCCAGTCTGAGGGGACTGGCACGCGCCGACCGGGCGGTGCGCGGCGGCGACTGGCAGGCCTGGCGCACCCGCGAGCTGAGCTCGCTGACAATCGGGCTAGTCGGCTTCGGCAGGATCGGTCAGGCGACCGCCGCTCGGCTGAGCGGCTTCGGATCCACGGTGCTGGCAGCCGACCCCTGGATGGACCTGGACCTCGCCCGTGCACGCGGGGTGATTCTCGCCACGGTGGACGCGCTGCCCGCCTACTGCGACATCGTCAGCCTGCATGCCCCCGGCGGCCTCGTCATCGTCGACGGTCCCTGGCTGGCGCGAACCCGATCCCCGTTCATCCTCGTCAACACCGCTCGCGCCGACCTCGTCGACGAGCCGGCGCTCGTCGCGGCGCTGCGGACCGACCACAACCTGCACTACGCCGCGGACGCCCTAGTGCACGAGCACGGGTCGGGGGGGCCGTCGGCCCTGCTGTCGCCCGATCTGGCCGACCAGGTCGTCGTCACGCCGCACCTCGCCGCGAACACCGTCGAGGCCGTCGATCTCATGGGCGCCATGGCGGTCGGCAACGTCCTCGCAGTACTCGACGGGAGAGCGCCACCCAACCCCGTCCCACCCAGGAGGTCCTGACATGGTCGATCGACTTCAGCTGCTGTCCGAGACGAAGATCGTATGCGTGCTGCGCGGCCCGACGGCCGACGGCACCCTGCGCGCGGTCCAGGCGCTTGTCGCCGGAGGCATCACCGGAATCGAGGTGACGTACTCCACGCCCGACGCCACGAAGGTCATTGCGACGCTCCGGGAGGAGTACGGCGAACGAGTCCTGCTCGGCGCCGGGACCGTGCGCACAGCTGAACAGGCCACCGAGGCCGCAGCAGCTGGCGCAACCTTCCTCGTGTCGCCAGGGGCGACGGAGCGACTCGCTGCAGCGATGCGAGCCACAGGACTGCTCACCCTCATGGGTGCGATGACTCCGAGCGAGGTGCTGGCCGCGCTCGAATGGGGGGCCGACGTCGTCAAGCTGTTCCCGGCCTCCCTGGGCGGCATCCCGTTCCTGCGGTCCCTGAGAGGTCCGTTCCCGGACGTCCGGTTCTGCCCAACCGGCGGTGTCAATCCTGGCAACGTCACGGACTGGCTCTCAGCGGGAGCGTTCGCTGTCGGCGCAGGGTCCGAGCTGTGCTCGGCCACGGACATCGCGGAGGAGCGGTGGGACAAGATCACCGCGATGGCAGCCCAGTTCGCGCAGGCAGCCAGGGAATGACGGGACACGTCCGAACAGTGCTCGGAGACATCCGCGCGGAGGAACTCCGCCGCGTCGACTACCACGAGCACATGTTCCAGGTCACGCCGTTGCTGCCGGGCGACGAGCTTGACGACGAAGCCGCGAGTACCCGCGAAGCCACAATGCTCGCCCGCTCGGGCTTTGACGCCTTCGTCGACGCCACCCCGTACGGTCTTGGCCGTCAGCCGGCGGGGCTCGCACGGATCGCAGAGACAACCGGCTTGGCCATCGTGATGACCACCGGCCTGCACCACCGTGGTCACTACAACTCCTCCGACGCGGTACTGACTGCGGACGTCGCCGATCTCACCGAGCGCTTCGTCGCCGATCTGACCGAGGGGACACGCGTCGGAGACAGGTGGCACGAGCCGGCAGAGGTCGCGCGAACGTCGTCGGGGGCACCGGTGCGAGCGGGCATCGTCAAGATCGGCATCGGCTACTGGCAGATCGACGACTTCTCCGAGCGGGCGCTACGCGCGGCGGCGGTCGCCTGCCGAATGACCGGAGCGCCGACCATGGTGCCCTCGAGTACGGCAGCGCAGCCC
>Ga0209386_1000287_pt1 | contig 26026 bp, 27 predicted proteins | sample NGEPertwo_FD_184510 | JGI IMG/M metagenome (GOLD analysis project Ga0209386, IMG submission 184510) | Arctic peat soil microbial communities from the Barrow Environmental Observatory site, Barrow, Alaska, USA - NGEE Permafrost154B-two... | ecosystem: Environmental > Terrestrial > Soil > Wetlands...
AAGAATCTAACTTCTTCGATTTTTCTGTGAGAGGAACAAATTATGTTCTTTCAATCGAAAGAACATCAAAAGACGAAGCGATTGTTTCTGTAAAAGATTCGACGGGCAAGGAACTCATTAAAACCGGTTTGAATGATTTCGTAAAGAATATTGCTGGAGTCGAGGCTGGCGCCCCTCCTAAAGAAGCCCTGCCTCCTGAAATAATGACCCTGGATGTGGAGCAGAATGGCTACAAGATGAGAATAATATTCCAGAACATCAGCATAACCTATGGGAACGGAACCGACGCCGGTACAGATTATGCCACCTACATCCTGTTTGCAAGCCCATTATAAGCAGCCTAGAATGGGCTTGGGTTTGAGTAAACCCATTGCAAATACTCGCTTTTGGTTTTCTGTTATCCACAGGCAAACTGTGGATAACTTCCCCAGGTTTCAATTCCCCAGGTTCCAATTCCCCAGGTTTCAATTCCCTAGGTTCCAATTCCCTAGGTTCCAATTCCCCAGGTTCTATTTCCGCAGGTTCTATTTCCACAGTTTTCAATATTAATTCCTATGGTTGTGATATAATATTTGTATATTTCAATAATTGTATAATTCAAAAATTATCTAAGATATAACTTTTTACTAAAGGAGATTTAATTTGGGAACGGAACGATCTAAACATCCATACTTTATATTTGCCTATCTTTGTATACTCAATATTTCAATATTAGCATTAGCAGTCCTCATTTACTTGTGCATGAGAGTAAGTGCAGCAAATTTTGCCATGAGCATCTTTATGTTGCTCATTCCAATTGTTGCTGCTGCTTTTGTTATCTATAATATAACTGCTCACTTTCTAGAGATCAAAGCTTATGATAAGGTAAATAAATAATAAGTTTTTTCAAAGCCCATTTCACCTTGTTATTATAAATAATCTATTTTGATGCTCTGCGCACCTTCCCACAATACCTTTTCTCCCAGCTTATCTAAATTTTCAAGTCCTTCAGTAATGGTCAGAAAATGATTGCCTGCCAGTTGGCCGACCTGACTGGAAAAAAGGCATCTGCCGTAAGCTACAATTATTTCCATTTCACTGATACCACCTGGGTAAAGCAGAAATTCTCCTTTAGCTGGGTGGCTCGTATTATTTTCGTAATCCAATCCAAGTCTAGTTTCACCATATGGAATCCACATTGCCTGTCCACTCCAGCGAACATGAATCAGTTTATTTTCAAGAGGCAGCAAAGCCTTAAAAACCTCGCAGGTTTTAGGTGCCAGTTCTTCCTCTAATTTACCAATGAATTCATATCCGCCGGCTGATATTTTTAATTTTCTCATGATATTCCCTCCGATTTTATTTACTGTTTAAACCGCAGTTGACCAATATGGAAACCTGCATCCTTATTAACTGAAGAATTCTTTTGTTTAGACCTTCTTCATCATGTGCCACCAGTCAATTTCCTTACCCCTTGCATTAAAAAGCCTTGCACTTCCTAAAAAAATGAAATCTGTTACTATTCATTTTTGATTCTGTTCGCCAATTATTAATAATAATTTATCCTTATTGTAACATTTAAATTATATCCTTTCCATAATATATAAAAATTAAAAGCCCCTTACTATGCCGGAGCAAAATAGGGGGCGTTTTAATATTAATTAATTTCTGAATACTGCGCCTTATCTACTCGCCCAGTATTTTCCTGCTTCATCTTCCATTTTTTCCAGTCTGATATAATAATCCGAAAACTCATTTAAATGTGCTAATGCAATTTTCCCCGTGAATATAGGGTCGTCATCTGTCACATTTGTAACTGCATATCTCTTCCCATGTTCCATTTCAACAGTCATTCCTTTTTTAAATTGCTGTATATTAAACTTACTCCAATCTACACCAAGTACTTCTCCAATTTTTTTTGCCAGTTCACTACTAATTTCTTTTTCCTTTGCCATAAGAATCAACTCTCCTTTATAGATATTTTCACTCCTACCTTTAGTATATACCTTATTTTCTGGTTTGAGCGGAAATTCTCTATTCTTATAAACCTTTTCCGGAATCAGTGACTTGAATCAATTCTTTAGGAAATGGATTAAAAACAGTTTCATATTCTTCCTTTATAGAATTTGCTGAACTCGCCCGACTATATTGTTCTCTAATCTAACTTTTATGCCATGCGGGTGCATTTGTGAATTAGTTAGAATATCTTTTACAATTCCCTCGGTTAATTTACCCGTTCTCTGATCTTCTTTTTGGACAACCATCACTTTAATTCCTGGTTTTATATCTTTTCTAAATGTTCCATTCATATTGCTTCTCTTCTTTCCTTTTTTATATTATATATCTTTTATTTCATCTGGTCTGATTTTAACATCCGTTCATCCTTAATTTTCAGCCGCCAGCCGACATGAACTTTATGCGAAAGCCTTGAACGAGTTGCTCTGCAGTCTCTGCGTCACTGATAAAGATAACCTTTGTTTGCGGAATGGAAATATTACGGAATCGTTTATCCTGAGCACTTACAACCTGAATTTCCCAATCCGGTCCAGCATAAAACCCTCCTGGCTTAATGCTGTCTGCAATCTCAGCCAAATAGGATTCAATATATTTTAGCGGCACCCCGCTGATAATAACCTTTTCGACTTTGTTCATATCCATTCTTCAACCTCTTATTGTGTTTCCCTTCTTCTATTTTACCACAAAACGCATAATTATAAATGCAATAGCGGCACATCCTGCCATTAACGACAGGATAAAAATAATACCAGGAGCAAACGGGCGGTTGAACAGAACTTTGCTTTTGATTTGATACGCAGTAGAAATAAACCCGCCAATTATAACAATAATCATTAAGTCCCAGTTTTCAGCAATAAAAGGTTTCTCGTTCAGGAATCCTCTGAAAATCACATCAATAAGAACTGCAAAAAGCATGAAACGCCCTGTATATGCATCACCTTGATTCACCACATTTTTTGTTCTTTCATCCACTACCCCGTAAAGCGGGACATCTTTATTCATTTTACTGTTATTTTTAAACATTTCACATTTCCTCTTTATCTTCCATCTCCAAATAAAATAACTCTTCAAATGATTTTTTCAAACACTTTGAAAGCAATAATGCCAGTTTAGCCGTTGGACAGTATTGACCGCTTTCTATTGAACCTATTGTTTGTCTGGTTACACCTGCCATTGAGGCCAGCTGTTCCTGTGTAATATTCATTTCTGCCCGGGCAAGCCTCAAGCGGTTTTTAAATTTTTCGTTATCATTCACATCCTCACCACCTTACAATGGAACAATATCATATTTGGAAATCAATGTCAAGCGAACTTGTCATTTAGCAATGTCTACTTGTCATTTAGCAAAGCTTACTTGCCATAAATTGAGGGTCTACCTGCACAAATTGTACATATGCACAAAACAAAACCGCCAGGTTGGAGCAATTCACTGCTTCAACCTGGCGGTTTATTTAATTTATGCGGCTTAAGACAGCAAAACACAATTTCGCACAAACTAGTTCAACTTGTTATTGCAATTTATGGATATTTTTTTCTTTTGTCTTGCACTTTATTCCGGCACTCCATCCTGGCATGGGACTTTCGTCTGACATAAGCCGCATCCCGAGATGTAATTAGAATTTTTTAAATAATCCGGTCCAATTTCCTTCTTGATTTTTTGCAGATACGAACTGCAAGTTTCCTTATCATGACCTTTTTTTGTTATTGCATGTACCGGACATCTGTATATGCATGCGCTACAGCTTCCATCCTGATAAAATTTGCAGTAATCATGATGACCTTTATAAGGTCTTTCAGTCGGTTCAAACACCCTGTTGATTATTATAGAAGTAAAGCGCATTGCCTTGCCTTTCTTTGTGATAAGCCCATCTGAAAGCCCAAATGTACCTATTCCTGCAACAAATGCAGTATGTCTGTGTGACCAGTTGGATGCTATTCCGAATTTTTCTGAAGTATGTCTGGAAAATTCTTTTATCTCGTCTATCGCCACTGCTTTGATACCATCTTTTGCAAATTCGGAAATGATATTTACAACAATTTTATCAATCATGGCTTCCCATTCACCTCTTGTTCTAAGCCATCTTTCGCAAGGCATGCCTTTTGAATTTTTCTGGTCATTTTTGGTCTTTTCCGTTTGCGGAAATCCAATGCTGATTACTGTAAGCTTATCGTCCGTTACTTCTGAATTTTTAAATTTCAGTTTATAGGCTTCGTTCGGTAACCAGTAAAAATCACCTATGTCCGCTTTAAATTTTCCAAAATATGGATCATCGCCAGACGCAAATCCTACCAAGGGCTTCTCCCACATTGGTTCTTCAGGTGAATTCATTGAGCTGAAATTATTGTAGGGTGAAGTCACCACCGACTCTTCAATTATGGCTGTTATTTTCTCTTTATTAAGCATCTCTTTATTAAGCATCTCTTTATTAAGCATCTCTTTATTAAGCATCTTTTTACCTCTCATTCTCAATTATAATGATAAAACAAAACAGCTTGGTCACTTAACCATTTATCCATATATCCTTTTATCCATTTAAACCTTATAATTTTTTGCACTTTGGACAATACCCGAAGATCTCCAGGTTATGCCCAATGATGTTAAATCCCGTTTCTTCATTCAACTTATTTTCATATTCTGCAAAGGGGCATCCCTCAACAGGCACTATTTTTTTACAATTCATGCAAACCAGATAATGTTTGTGTTCAAAATTGTTAAGTTCAAATAATGACTTGCTCTCCCCCGCCATGCTGGTTTTAACAAGCAGTCCCTTTTCAACAAGCGTATTTAAAATCCTGTAAACACTTGATAGATTTATTGATATGTTCTGATTGATAAGTGCCATATAAACCTGATCCGCCGTCAATGGTTTTCCCTTCTGTTCGATTTCATGAAGAATGGAATTTCTATGTTTTGTATTCTTCAGACCTTCATGAATCAACGTTTCTTCATAGGGTAATGTCTTGCTCACGATATGTCTCCTTTCTTAGTCGAACAAATATTTTCAGAATATTAATCGAATTTACTTTTAAACGCAAGGGATAAAAAGAAAAGTATTCCAGAGACAAGCACTATTGTTGCTCCGGTTGCAGTATTAAAATAATAGGATGCTATCAATCCGCATACCCCCGAAAAAACCGAAATCATTACAGAAAAAAGCGTATACGTTCTGACATTGCTTGTAATATTTTTAGCAGCTGCGGCCGGCAATACCAGTAGCGAGTTTATAATCAAAAGACCTACCCATTGAATGGAAATAGTAACGATGACTGCAATGATGGAGGTAAATATCATCTCAACCGGCAGAGTTTTTACGCCGCGGCTTCCGGCAAGCGACTGATTCACACTTACAATCAGCAGTTTGTTGAAAATAAGTGTCCAGAGAATAATAACAGAAACGAAAACAAATACCAGTAATAGTATTTCAGGGGCAGAGATACTAAGCAAATCACCGATTAAATATGATGAATATTTGTTAAAGCTTCCCCCGAATGACATTAATACAAGACCCAGCGCCACTGCAACTGAGGAAAAGACGCCGATGATGGTATCGGTTGAGGCTCGGCTTTTATTTTTTATAAAAGTTATTCCCAGCGCAAAAGCGATTGAAAAAACAACAGCGGCTAAAACAGGCTCCATTAAACCAAGAATAGAACCAATTGCTATCCCTGTAAAGGCACCATGTCCAAGAGAATCCGAGAAAAATGCCATTTTATTCATGACAATCATCGTTCCCAGTAACCCGAAAATTGGTGTCACCAGCAATATAGCCAGAAGTGCGTTTTTCATGAATTCGTGTCCCAGCCACTGGAAGGGCATAAATGCATCGGTAAAGTTGTACCATAATTCCAGCATCATGAATTCCCCCCCTCAACATTCAATTGATTAGACCTATTATTGAACCAGGAAATTCCAAATGTTTTAAGAGTTTCTTTATCATTAAAAACGTCTTTAGGAGAACCATTGCATAATACAGTCCCATTAATCAAAATAACACGGTCTGCATATTTCTCAACAAAATCCAAATCATGTGAAACAATAATAATGGACAAATCATAATTGTCTCTTAGTTCAGAAACAGTTTTATAAAAAAGTTCCAAGCCATTCTGGTCAATCCCCGATACCGGCTCATCCAGCAGTAACAGGTCCGGAACCGGATCCAACGCTAAAGCGAGCAGCACCCGCTGAAGTTCCCCGCCGGATAATGCGCCAAGTCTTCTGTCAATCAGATGTTCAGCTTTTACAATAGAAAGGCTTTCTTTCACTTTCCTTTTTATTCTTTTCGTCGTGAACAGCCATGCAGGTGTATTGAAATTGGAAGCCATAAAAAGATCAAGTACACTGGCAGGCGTACCTATATCAAAGCGGAGATTCTGAGGGACATACCCTATGACAGGATGTCCGCTGTGCTTCCCCTTCGCATCTAAAAATTTAAGTTCCCCCGAATGTTTAATATCTCCCAGCATAGCCTTCAAAAGTGTACTTTTTCCCCCGCCGTTTGGTCCTATAATGGCAGTCAATTCTCCACAGTGAATATGAAGATTTACATTTTCCAGGATTTTATTGTTTCCTATATTTACGCAAAAATTTTCCACCCTCGTACAACACAAGCCTGAACATTGATTTTCGCAATGTTGTTTTTCTTTTATCTCATTCATTATTCCAAAGCCTCAATTAAAGTTTTTAAATTAGCTTCCATGACAGTAATATACTCATCGTAAGAGTCTGCATCAGCATCTCCCGTTACAATTGGGTCAAGTGTGTATATTTTAGCGCCTGTTTCGTTTGCAATAATCTGGGCAGATTTCAATTCATACTGGGGTTCTGCAAAAAGTGCTTTCACATTAGAATCATTTACTGTTTTAATAGTGGCTTCAAGCTCTTTCGGAGACGGTGCAGTTCCCGGTTCTCTCTCAATCACGGCAATAATGTTAAGGTCGAATTCCTTCGCGAAATAAGGAAATGCTTCGTGAAATGTGATAATATCTCTATTTTTAATGTTTTTTAAAGATTGATGCATCTTTTCCTTCAAAATTTCCAGCTTCGCAATATATGCATCTGCATTTGCCTTGTACTGCTTTGAATGCACCTTATCAATAGATGAAAGTTGCTCAGCAATATTTCTCGCTTGGATGATTTCATTTGTTATGCTGACCCAGACATGAGGGTTTTCTTCACCGGATTCATCTTTAATCAGCTCAATTCCCTGGCTTGCATCAATAATTTCAAGGTTTTTCTGTTGTTTTAAAACATCACCGATGAACGCCTCCATTCCCGCACCGTTGGCAACAAAAGCATCCGCTTTTTCAATTTTGATTAAATCTTCCGGCGTCAGCTGATAATCATGCAGGCAACCTGTCTGCGGTTTTGTCATATTGATCGTTTCTACCCCTTTAATATCCTTAGTAACATTGATCGTTGCCAAATATATGGGATAAAAAGATGTAACTACAGTAAAGCTGTCTTCCTTTGAATTGTTTCCGATGCCATTTTGCGAACATCCTGCCAAAATCGAAAACAGCATGAAAAGAGCTATTAATAATCCAAGTTTTTTTACGTGCATAGTAACTGTTTTTTTTACATACATAGCAACTGTTTTTTTTACATGCCTAGCAACTGTTTTTTTTACGTGCCTAGCAACTGTTTTTTTTACGTGCATAGTAACTGCCTCCAAATGATAATGATTTGCATTTGCATTTATTATACACTGAATTTCATCAATATAATATATACTATTTTCTTCTGCTCCTTAATTTATAAACTTATTAAACTTTTTGACTTCAATCCGGGGTACGTGGAGTCCATGCCAATCCGACAAAATGAACTGTAATGTTCCCGCTGGCAGCTCTGACTTCAACCTCCTCCAGTTTTTCATCCAGGTTGCTGAATTTCGCCGACAATTCCTCGATTTTCTGTTCCAGTTCGTCTAGAAGTTCCTGAAGCTGCATTTCAACAGATTCCAGGGTTTCCTGGGATTGGGCGATTCCTTCGCCGCTTTTCATCGCACGGCCTGTACTTCTTACTGCCGTTCCTACCCTTGAAATTGAAGTTGCACTAATGCTTTTTCGTCCGAAAAATGCTCCTAAAATGGCAGTCCCGGCGGAAACGGCTGCTTCCATTTTCTTTTGTGTCGCCATGGAACTTTGATTCTCTACAGCCTGCTTTGCCCTTCTTTGACGATTTTCTAAAACGTCAATTTTAGGTTTATATTTACTCTTTAAAATTTCTATTTCTTCATCTCGACGTTCGTGTGCCAGATGCTGCAATCGAATACGGAAATTCCTTTCATCTTCATCTGCCTCTGATACAATTTTAAATGTTGGGCTGAAAAACAGCTTCAAACTAAAATCCGTTCGAATAAATTGCGTGAATAGTTTTTCCCAGTCATCATAATTCCCGGCATTTGCTGCCGCTTCCGGATAATTCATATAAGTTGCACCTGCAACAGGTTTATCTTCTAAAGACCGCAAATCTATATCTGTCATTTTTCCTTCACGCCAGTCAAGCGGTACCGGTCCTTGATGAAGCGGTGAAACCAGAGCGCAATTTTTAGATACTGTAACCCCGTATTTTGAACTGCTGAACATCACATCCGCCAACCCTAAAATGGCAGGTTCATAGATCACCTTTTCCTGGTTGCTGCCGGTAACTGGAATATATACCTGTTTTATCTCCGGACCAAGCATCGGAGGTTCCGATTTCAATGTATCAGCCTTAAAAGTGGTAGACTGAGTATCAGTCTTTGAAATGGTCGCCTGATTATCTTTCTGCTCATCAATCTGATTTTCCTTCTGATTCTCAACTTGAATAAAGTTTTGTGATTCAACCTTCACAGGCGCAACAAAAGTCGCATTTTCTGTTGTCCCTTTATTGTTTGGCAATGCTGAAATCTGTTCTCTTGTAAGTGGCCCGGCCAAATAAGAAAGAGCCCACCTGGTGCTGAAAATAGTGGGTTCATCTTCATTTACACTGTGAAGATAGAAGATACGTTTGCCAAGTCCTGACAAAATTTTCTCTGTCCGTTTCTTATCAAAAGCTCCTCCAGCGGCAGCACCCTCCAATCCAGACAAAACTCTATCCTTGTCCTGATCTGTCTGAAGTCTGCCAATAAACCAGGTGCCTGCATTTGAAAGTGCCTTGTAATCTAAATCTACTGGATTTTGGGTTGAAAGCACTAATCCAAGCCCGTATGCCCGGGCTTGCTTCATCAGTGTTAAGAGTGGTGTTTTTGATGGTGGATTTGCTGTCGGCGGAAGATAGCCAAACAGTTCATCCATATAGAGAATAGCTCTGAGGCTTCCGGTTCCAGGCTGGCTTCGCACCCAGGAAAGCACTTCATTCAGTAGCATTGTTACAAAAAACATTCTCTCCTTGTCAGAAAGGTGGGCAATAGAAAAAATTGACACCCGCGGCTTGCCGGCCTGATTATATAAGAACCTGTTTGCATCAAGAGGTTCACCTTCCATCCAAACCTTAAAGCCGGGAGAAGCCAACAGATTATTAAGCAACATTGCCAGTTGGAATCTTTCCTTGGCAGGAAAAAAGCTTTCCATATCCATTACCCCTACCTGACTCATAGGTGGGGATTGTATGGCCGCAATAAGTTCCGGGAGTCCAAGGTTTTTCCCTGAATTCCAGCTGTTCTCCAATATATTTGCCAGTAATATATGTTCTCTGCTTGTAAAAGGATCTCCTTCGATTCCGATTAAGGAAAGCAGACTGGTTGCAGTGATATGAATACGGTCCCGATAGGCATCCTTGTCATTTTGTAATGCAGCAGGTGGCGCATTAAAGGATTGCAGTACAGAAACACCAGGTCCTGCAGAGCCCCCAGGGGTGTAAACTGTAATATCCACCGCATCGTGGAGTTTCTGAATTCTTTCCCCGTCCTGACCCCACTCAGAAAGTTTTTCCTTCCAAAGTTGTGCTTGTGCTTCGGCATATTCATCAGGCGTAACGCCCAGGTTTGAGGCTTCATTAAGATTGATCCAAGGCCTGAAATCTTCACCCTGTAATTTTGGGAATGTCAATGCCAGATTGCCCAAATCACCTTTCGGGTCAATGGCAATAACCGGAATATTATCTAAGGCGGCTTCTTCTATGATACCTATTCCGAGACCAGTCTTTCCGCTTCCAGTCATTCCTATGATAACAGCATGGGTTGTTAAATCTTTTGATTTGTAAAGAACCAGATCCTCTTCAAGCTTCCCTTCCTCAAGGTTGTATTCCTTCCCTAAATAAAAAACTCCGAGTTTCTCAAAATCCTGCATTTAATAACCTCCCTTACAATATTCACTTATTTTAAATAATTAAAAGCCAAAATTTAAAATTATAATTTTGAATTATAATTAAAAGTGCAATTTTATCTTACTTTAGTGCCTGCCATCTGTTTTACAGCTTCCATCCTGATTATCAAAATCACTGGAAATAATATCTGCGCACGTTTCTCCATTCTTTTTGAACCAGGAAATCGCATAGGCACAGGAGGCTGTCGCTTTTGTTTCACACTCCCTCAAGTATTCAGCAACGGCCACCATCATTTGATCGGCAACTCCTTGCCCCCTCAAACTTGGATTCACGTAGGTATGATCAATATTGATTTCTCCATTGGGCATAATCACGTAAGTTGCCTCCGCCATCAATTCTCCCTTTTCATTTTCACTGTATATGCGTCCTTCTTTATATTTCCAGTCCATTTTTTACCTCCTGTTTTTTAAAGCAATAATAAGTTTTAAAATATTATACCATTTCCTGCGTAATTGTAAAATCCGAAATAATAAATCATTCAGAGCAATTAATCATCCGAAATAATAAATCATTCAGAGCAATTAATCATCCAGAACAATTAATCATCCAGAACGATTAATCATCCAGAACAATTAATCAGTTTCCCCGATATGCCAAAAGGAAGTACTTTTTCGCCGCTTTTATGGATCCTTTTATTATTCTGAACACATTTTTCCCGCCAAAGCTTTTTATCATTTCCGTGTTGTTATTGATGCATATGTTTACATAAAGACTGGTCTTCAACAGTTCGTAATAGTAACTTCTCAAGCTTATTTGGGATGGTTCAATCATTACCTGCCCAAAGCTCCACTTCTCATAATCTTCTGCCTTATAAAGAAGTCTGTCCTCGTAATAGGCATACATGGGCAACCCCGGGAAAGGAGTCAGAGGGCTTATGGATGAAATCTGAGGTTTCAATACTTTTATGTAAGCCCTCAATTTTTCAAAATCCTTTTTTGACCAGTCAGGATGTGCCATAAAGGAAGCCCAGACGTCAATCCCTGAATCCTTTAATACCTTGGCAGCCAGCCTGTTATCCAAAGTTGTGGAGTTTTTCAGATACTGTGTCATTTCAGCATCATTGAAAGTTTCATATCCCACAATTATGGCTTTCAATCCAATCTCTGCCAGTTCCTCCAGATATTCCTTATAGGAAATGCTACCTTCAACGGATCCATAAATGATGTAATTTTTTTTAATCTTCAACTCCTTAATGAGCTGTATAAATCCTTCAATTTTTTCTCTGCTGGCAAAAAAGTCATTGTCTATAAACATGATGGAGGGTTCTTCGATACTCAACAAATCTTTTTTGGTCAGTTCCCTGTCAATTAACTTTTCCTTAATTCCTTCAATCCGCCATCTCAGGCAAAAGTCACAACCCTTTTCACAGCCGGTTCCAAATTCCATGATAGCAGCCGGTCTATACCCAAAGTAAGAATATTTCTCCCTGTATTTTGCGGTGCTGCTTCTGTCAGGAGCCAAATACTGATTATATCCTTTCACCCCTCTTATCTCATAGTCAAAAGCCCTGGATAAAACTCCGTCTGCCTTTTGAATTTTTCCAATAGATAATCCGTCATAAAAGATTTTAAGATTCTCTGAACTGGTGTACTGAAAAATATGATCCACCGTTTCATGATAAAATGCCTCCGGATTTAAGTAGGCCTGTGTGCCGCCCACAACAGTTATTATTTTTCTATCCGCCTTCTTTGCCTCAGCGCAAAGCTCAATCACTTTGATAACATCAATGCACAAGCTTGTTATTCCAACTGTATCCGGTTTAAAGGTTCCAATTTTCATTGATAAACTAATATCTTCTATCATCATATCAAATATCTCGATATCATGTTCCTCTTTTAGTGCGCCATAAATCATTTCCAGCCCAAGAGGTTCTGAAAACATAAAATCGCTTAAAGTTATAGACTGTTCTATTCTTGGAGGTCTTACCAGTAATATTCTCATTTTTTCCCCATTCATAATAACGCCCCTTTATTGCTGCTTATTTATTGTTGCCCCTTTATTGCTGCTTATTTATTGTTGCCCCTTTATTGCTGTCTATTTATTGTTGCCCCTTTATTGCTGCCTATTTATTGCTGCCTATTTATTGCTGCCTATTTATTGCTGCCTATTTATTGCTGCCTATTTCCTACTTTAAGCGTTTCTGCGTGTAAAGGGATAACTAGTTATCCACCAGGCCATTCCCCAAGCCATATTCCGATTTATGAGCCTGGCTTCATTGCAGCCTATTTCCTACTTTAAGCGTTTCTGCGTGAAAAAGGATAACCAGTTATCCACCAATCGAAATATTTGAGGCATTATTTAAAGAATTGTATAACTGGTTAACTGTTTTCCCTGCTTTCTCTCATTTTAGGGAAAAATAGTTATCAATTTTTTTTAAATAGTGCTCTCGGGAGATAACCAGTTATCTTTTTCTTTAAAATACCGTTCTAAATGGATAACTGGCCATTTCCCAATCCATTTCCCAATCCCTAATACTCCACCCTCTCACCTAAAATCCATTTCCCAATCCATTTCCCAATCCATTTCCCAATCCCTAATACTCCACTCTCTCACCTAAAATCCATTCCCCAATCCATCTCCCAGGCCATTCCCCAAGCCATTTCCCAATCAATCTACCAATCCCCTTATACCCCACCACCTGTCCTTAAAATTCATTCGGTGTGATTTCGTTAAAATTTATTCGGTCTGATTTCATTAAAATTTATTCGGTCTGATTTCATTAAAATTCATTCGGTGTGATTCTATTAAAATTCATTCGGTGTGATTCTATTAAAATATGTTCGGCGTGATTCTATTTTTAATCTGGTGCTTATAATATAAATTCACAATGCAATAGAATATATATTTACCTGGTTTTTTCAAAAACTCCCGTCGTAAAATATTCCTTTTTATAATTGATTTAATGGTAAATAAAGATTCATATAAAGACCAGTAAGCATCGGTCAGCTCCTCTGCAGTCATATGAACTGGCCTGTGCACTGCCTTTGTACCGTCAAATGAGTAAATATCATCCATAACCAGCCTTCCAGCTGCTTCCATGTCTTTATAAAACTGAGTGCCGGGGATAGGAGTCAAAATATAAAACCTGGGAACCGAAATTTTGTTATCTTCAATGAAATTCCTGGTCCTTCTTATGGACTCTAACGTGTCTCCCTCTCCACCGACTACCATTTCAGTTGAGACATCAATGCCAAATCGTTGAATGTTTTTTATTAATCGAGAGTATTCCAAAGGATTTGCCCAACCCTTATTCATTTTTATTAAACTTTCAGCAGAAAGGCTTTCCAGCCCAAAGCTTAATGTAGTACAGCCGCTTTTTGCAAGCTTCTCAAGCATTTCATCTTCTTCACCAATTCTGATTTCACATTGGCTCATCCATTCCATACCCAGCATCTCAATTTCGACTAATAAAGAATTAAGATAGACACGGTCCGAAAAAATATTATCATCTAACAGCAGAAATTTTTTAAAGCCTAATGCTTTCACCTGCCTGATGTCCCTTATCACCTCTTCAAGTGGTTTCTTTATATACCTTCCCTGATACAAACATGCTACTGAACAAAAGCTGCAGTTATTCGGGCAACCTCTTCCTGCCTGCACCGGCAAAAAATCTCCAATATTTTTGCATATAATTAAATCAAATCTGGGAACCGGTGTAGAAAATATACCGCTTTCCAGATTTTTTTCGTAAATTCTTTTTAAAGTTCCACCTTCAAAATCCGCCAGCAACTCCTGCCAGACAAGTTCTGCATCTCCAATAACAACAGCATCACAATATTTTGTGGATTCCTCAGCCATTATACTTGCCATGTATCCTCCGAGAATGACAGTCTTGCCTCTCTTTTGAAACTCCTTTGCAATATCTATCGACCTGATGACCCCATGACCCATCGTACTGATGCCGATTAAATCAGCATCTGTATCAAACGGAATATCTTCTAATATCTCCAGGATGATTTCCGTCTCCCAGTCTTCCGGCATCATGGCTGCGAGAAGCGGCATAGCAAGGCCAACAAAATAAAACTTATCCTTCTTGATAGGTTTGTGATTCTGATTGTAAGGGCTTGGTTGAATCAGCAGAATCTTCTTCATTAATATCCTCTCAAAATCTTTTGAACATATTGGAAAGTCACAAAGCTGCTGCCAGCCAGCATCTTTACATTCGCTTTTACACCATACTTTTTAAGCAGCGGCCATATATTATTAGGTCTCATAATTACTTTATAATAGGCAATAATCATTTCCAGGTAAAACCTTCTAATACTCATAAATTCTGGCTTTAGAACGACATGAGCCATATCCCATACCTGGTAATCTTCTCTTTTTACAATTAGATCCGGCAGATAATCCTCAAATATTTCCGTTCCAGGCAATGGTGTGAGCGGTTGAAGATTTACAAACCGGACATTTAAATTTTTCAGCCATTTGGTCAATTCCTTGAAATCTCTTTTTGTAAAATCCAAGGTAATGATTAAGGTTGCATAAAGTTCTATTTCAAGTTCCTTTAATATTTTAATGCATTCCTCGTTAACAGCTTTCGTGGTTCTCTTGTGATAGGCTTCCAGGTCCTTCGGCCGGACGGATTCTATCCCGACGATGACCGCCTGCAGTCCGTGCTTTTTAAGCTTGGTTAAGATTTCTTTATTTTTAGCTATAAAATCCGCTCTGCCGTAAACAAGAAATTTCTTGCTGATGTTTTTCCTTATGAGGCCATCCATAAATTTTTCGAGCCGATGCACATCATATAGAAAATCATCATCCACAATATATATTTCATCTTCTTTTATTGTTTGCAGTTCATCGATGACATCATCCATGTCTCTGTTGAAAAATTTTCCGTCGGTAATCTCCCGGCAAAAGCAGAAGCTGCACTGATAGGGACATCCGAAAGATGTTTTTATCAATGCGCATGGGCTATGGAACATGTAATAATACCTGCTTCTGTATTGAGAAACTGCATTTCTACCTGGGTGTTTATAAGCGAAGACTTCTTTTTTCGGTCCAGTTTCGTTCAGCATTTCGTTGATTATTTCAATGCTTATACCCTCCAATAAACCTTCAAGGCTTACATTAAAACCATCAATCCCATTTTTACTGTAAATAAAATCTATGAAAGGAGAGCTGAAATCCGCGGGCACAACTTCTGCATGAACACCCCCCACGCCCACTTTTAGTTTTGGGAGCAATTCTTTCGCTTCTTTCGCCATTTTTTTTATTACACCTACATGTGTAATATATCCCGTAAAAACAATGAAATCGGGTTTTTCTGTCATTAATATTGCAGAGTATTTTCTCTTATCCATAATTAAGTCAATAATTTTAACCTGAACTTTTCTCTGAATCTGCTCTGGTATATTTGATGAAAGGTATTCCAATTCCAAGGGTTCACAGATCATAACATGTTGAAGACCAATCGTTTCTTTATGCGGTTTTGGACGAATAAGCAGCACCTTCATAGTTCTGCCTTCTTCAATGTGTAAATTGCAATGCGTGGCATAAAAAACCGTTCTTTTATAATCTTCAGCTTTTCAATTTGGAAATACGGGTTTACAAGGTTTTTATATTTTTCGTCAGAAAGGTAGTTTGCCGGTCCTGTAGTCAACTTCACCATGCTTAACAGCAGCTTGTCATAGAAATTATTTCCACTGGCAAAGCCCATATAAATCTTTCCATTATCTTCTAATATCCCATGCAAATTTTTTATGAATTTTAGTGGCTCTTTATAATAAGGCAGAGAGTGAGTACAGACAATAATGTCAAATTTACTCTTCAATCTGTACAAGTCAGCCACATCCATTTTAATATGTATGGCATTATGATTTCTCAATCGTGAAACTTCCAGCATACCCTTTGAAAAGTCAATGCCGGTCATTTCAATATTGTCGAAGTTATTGTCTAATTGCTCCATCAATTCTCCCGGACCGCATCCTACATCTAAAAGTTTAATCGGCTCTTCACTGTTTCTGTTTTTTCCAATGACAGTTGTAATATAATCTCTTGTAGGTTTTAACGAATACTTCTGTACCCATAGTCTGTCATATTTATTTGCCCAAAAGTCCCATAATTCCGACCTCATGTTCCATCTCCTATTTTCTTAAAATGTATTTCCAAATTCTCTTCGATTTCAATAATTTCAGTTGAATGCCATAAAACAATGCGTAAAACAAAAACCTTGGCAACCTGGGTTTTACCACTAAATGCAGGAAGTCAAATTTTTCGGAATTTTGCGTTAATAAAGCATCCTCCATTTGTCTGTATCCTTCCGTCCCCTTCATCGGCGTCAAAATAGATACTGTAAATACCCGAATATTATTGTCCCCTATAAATTCACTCAGCTTTCTAAAATCTCTGATTCCATAGTCTGGTTTTACCATAAAAAGAGCTGTCAAATCAATATCATTTTGTTTTAGTAATGAGATTACCGCAGGGTAGTCAAGCGCATCGGTTGTTTTGCCATACATTTCCAACTCGGAATTATTTGTCGCTTCAAATCCTACTATTACCTCTGCCAGCCCGATTTCTCTCAAATCTTCCAGCAAGTCCTTCTCTTGAAGGATAAAATCAGCCCGAAGATATCCAATCATTTTAACTTTAATTTTTTTCTTTTTTATGACGTCTATTAAATCTAAAGCATCCCTCCTGTCAGAAAACAGGACATCGTCAACAATCCAGAAGTAATCCGCGTCTATGTTTTTCATCTCCTCTGCCATCCTGTCGTAATCAGCCTTGACAAATTGACTTTGGTTTATCATTTTACAGTAGCAGTAGGAACAATCGTACGGGCATCCTATGCTTCCCTTGATTAAGGCTACTTTTCTCTTTTCCAGGTAATGGATGCAATCAGACTTCTGATTAAAAAAACTCCGGTCCGCCAGAATGTTTTCATTTTCAAAAATCGGCATTCTATCCCCTGTATGCCAGCAATCCTTACCCGTTTCTTTGCTGGAAATGAAAGTGTCCGCCCCGTCAATCAAATAAGTTTCATCTGGATTTGCTGCAATTTTATCTAACAGCCTTCCTAATTCTTTCAAGCTTTGGGAATGAAAAACATAGTCTATTGCTTTATGGTGAAATTCTTCCGAATTTCCTTGAACATGCACTCCCCCGACAATAATCTTTGACTTGGGATATTCTGATTTGTAGCAAACTGCTTGCCGGATTATCTCGTCTTCAGCCACATTATATCCGTTTAATATTATGATATCTGGAATGATCCCTTTTGGAACTTTAAATCCAAACAGCTCATCAAGGATATAGTTTTCTATATCCAACATCTCCAGCAGGGTCTTCAAACAGCATAACTCCAGAGGTTCCACTTTTATCGGATTAAAATTTGAAAATATGGTTTTGACACGTACTTTTATTAAGAAAGCAATCATTTTTTATCTCCAACTCTAACTGCAGATTTTGCCTTAGTAACAATGATTTATTTAAATACATGATGATTTATTTTATTACATAATGATTTGTTTAATGCATAATGCTTTATTTAAACACATGATGTTTTATTTGGTAAGGTTTATAGGAAAACAGGGGCAGCAGAATCTGAATAACCCAATTTACAACCGGATTGCTGTGATGTACATACAAATACCTGGGTACCTCTACGCAGCCTATTTTTAATTTGCTCTCTTCTGCAGTCTGGCCAAATTCTATTACTCGAACCTTTTTCTCAATACCTGTTTCAACAATTTTCAGCAGCATATTATAATACAGATCATACGGTTCATTGTCCTCTTGTTTGAAGCCTCCAAACAGGAAACACAAACGGTCTTTCATTTCTTTCAATTGAATAAAGCCTATTATTTCATTTGTATCTTTGCTGATAAACTCATACAGTTCTGCTTCGTAATTCGCGAAAAATTCAATAGGCAATATTTCAAGTGGATTTTTAGTTCTGTTCATAATGCTCAAATAAAGCTTGTAATGATTTCCATTAAAATCTTTTCTGTCAAATTTGTTTATTTTTATAAGTTCTCTTTTGCTTAGAGCTTTCTTTAATCTTCTTCTGTAGGAACTCCTTAAGGAATCCAAATAGTCCTTAAAACTAACGAACCTGTTTTCAAATACAAATGTCGATAAAGTTTTCCCAGGATTCTTAAAACCCGAGTTTCCGTTGAGTAATATCTTCAGGCCTTTTCTCAGTATAATATGGGCTTCAATGTTTTTTTCATCGCCCCGGTAGCCTTTTTCTGATATGGATATTGGCAGTCCAATAATCTGAGCATTTATTTTAAAGGAGAGTCCCCCCAAAAAATTAAACAAATTCAACCTCAAAAAATATGTAACAAGAATACAATCATGATTCACTTCATAACTCTGACTGCACGGGTTCACTTTTTCCAGCAGATCCAGAAGTGGAATCAGTTCCTTGTTAAATTTTATCGGAGCTTCATTATTTTCGATTTTATCAAAATCTAAAACTAAATCATTATTTTCGATTTTGTCAAAGTTTAAAATTAAATCATGATTTTCGATTTTATCAAAATCTGAAACTAAATCATGATTTTCGATTTCATCAAAGTCTGAAACTAAATCCTGGATGAAATCATATTTTTTCATCATTTAAATCCTTAATATATGCTTTAAACTGCTTTGATTCACCATCCGCCCATTTTACGCCAAAATTCTTCGACCTTGTGTTCTCTGTCAGAATCCAGCCAGATTCAACATAATCGAACCTCCCATTTGTACACTTAAAACAATAATTGAATAACGCCAGAATTGCTCCTCTGCCTTGTTCACCCGGGACGATGCCCATTTCAACAAGCTTAAAAGTTCTTATTTTATTCGGATATATTTTGTTTCTGATTACGGTTTTTATCCCTACTTTTTCACCAGGTTTGATAAGCTTATTAAAGTCAGGATACCAAAGCATAAAACCAACCGGCACTCCAGCTTTTTCAACAAATAAAAGGTTTTCTGGTTTCAACAAATATTTAAGCTCCTTGAATAATTCAAAATCTTCCTCTTCCTTCCGAGGATAATAAAACAAATGGTTCGCAAATGCCTCGTTGTTAATTCTGGTGTAAAGGGCAATTTCAGACTTTAAATTGCTTAAGTCTAATTCCCTGACATTATATTTTGCTTCAACCTTATCCTTTACATTTAGGGGCAGCAATTTTTGTATATTTGCAATATTTTTTTTATAAGTCTCCATCTCAATGGTTTTGAAACCATTTTCTGCAAAGTATCTATGGTAAAACTCCTGATTGTGAGCGAGTCCAAAACTTTGTTCTTTGTCATAATCACTGGCTAAAAATCCCAATCCGTAATTCACATGAATATTTAAAGATCCGGATATTTTTTTTGCCCCTTTTTCTATGGCAAATTCCTCTGCCCTATTCATGATCAGCATAAAGGCTTCCATATTATATTCACTGGATTCAAAGAATCCTATCTGCAGATAATCAGGCATCCTGCGGGCGTACGCCAATATACAGATCATTATAATCTTGTCGTGATCCATCACAAGGTAAGGCTCCAGATCTAAAGACTTACATAATTCCGATTTACCATAGATTAATCCCTTAACAAGATCTGACAATGCATCTCTTCTTAAGGGATTATTTATGTACTGGCTTCTGTAGAAATCCAGAAATATTTTTTTGTTTTTATTATCCGCTTTAATGAGCTCCATGCATCTCCCTCATATTTACCATAGTTTAATTAGTAATTATTCCCTGGTTCATGTATTTAATTAGGGCTTGCTGAACGATTCAGAAAAGGCTAGTTACAACCTTTACAGCCATTTCTGAATTCATGACGTGCAAGGTTTTAGCTGGCGGTTTCATTTTCCATTACTCTTTTTCTTATTATTAGAACTTCTGTCCTTGTCAGGTGCTCTTCCGGATTCATTTCAAAATTATTGCCCAATATTATTCCTGCATCTTCAACATATGCAAACGCTGCAAGCTCCTCTTGACTTAATTCAGATGTGTCCTTGTACAGTGACGCAATTCTTGCCTTTTGTTCAGTGGTGATTTCTTCATCACTTAACAGCCCAAACAGTATTTGAGCCACTTCTTTTCTTAATATTGGCGTATTTAAATAGGTGTCTTCTTCGGTGTCCGTATACTTGTTCACTTCCGTCATAACTGCATTGTTTATTGATTCCTCTGCGATAGGGTCATACCACTCGCCCAAATTATTCGGGAAAGTTTCATGGTACATCATATCCTTGGCAAGTTTAATGAATTCTCCATAAGTGCAATCATTCATAGGTCTGAATGTTCTGTCTCCGTAACCGCATACGATTCCCAATGCAGTCATTTCATCTATGATGCCGAAGTACCAGTCCTCTTCAAATACGTCATCATAATATAATGACGGCGTTTTTATTATCTTCGCTTTAATTGTTAAGGCTTGTTTCCCCATTGCAGTCCATCTGTCTTCAAAAACTGCTTTATTATAATATTCTTCTTTTCCCGTCCATGGGTCATTCATTATTACCTGGGTATCTGTATATCCAACAAGAAGCAATGCATGATTTCCATTCTTCCATTGAAAAACAGTTCCGTCTTCTAATGTCCATTTTATGCCAGGGGTTACCTGCATCATACCAACTGAAGCCCAGACAAGAACTGGTCTTCCCGAGTCAATGGCACTGTATAAATCGCTTGCCGACCCACCAGACAAATTCTCGGATCTGCCTGGGAAATAAGCTTCTATAATAGGAATAAACGGCTGATGGTAAATGCCGAAACTGTGGCTGTCATAAGGACTGCCAATAAATTCCTTATTTGGATCCGCACCATATAAAACGCCGTTAACTCTATATATATTCGGTCCGCTTGGCTGCATACTTACAACCTGTTCTTTTGTAAGATTTGTACCAAAGAAATTCAGCAGCATGGTTAAAGAAGTCGCCTCACATCCTGTTGGAAGGTTTGGCCACTGAGAAATGACAGGTATCCCGGTTATCTTTGTTTCAGTCGCTTCCGCTGCTGCACTTGTCAATGGAAATAAAGTAACAGTCATTATTATCACTAACAATGTGCTTAGTAATTTTTTCATTTTAAAATCCCCCTGATTTTATCTGTTAAGTTTATTTTAAATTGTCTTTAATCGTTTTTCTTTTGTACAAAAAAAGGCCGTTTGCTTAATGGCACACAACCCTCTTTTGATTCTATTGCATTAAGCTTAATAACGTATATTTGCGCATACCCCTTGTGCTAAAATACTCTTTGAAATAAAAACAGAATTAACAAAACTATGACGATTGTCCCTAATATTCCATATCCTCTCATCATGATACCTTCTTTCTTAATATAAATATTCTTTTTGGAAATTTAATAGCTGTTGCTTGAATTGAACTCATTTATATTGTACGCTTGTTTCAATAATATGTCAATATTTTATTGCACTCTTTGTATTTATAATTATTGATATATTTATTTAATTTATTGTTATAAATATAAACAAACTAATCGTTATAATTATGGATTGCTCACATTTTATCTCCCAGAACTTTTTCTATAAATAGGTTTACCAGTTCAGCGTCAAATTGAGTGCATGCATTTAATCTAAGTTCTTCCCGGGCTGCGGCCTCTGGCATTGTCCTTCCGTAACTTCTCTCTCCAGTCATGGCATCATAGGCATCTGCAATAGCAATAATTCTGGATTCCAACGGTATTTCATAAGCTTTCAGCCCCTTCGGGTATCCAGCCCCATCCCATCTTTCATGATGAGACAGAACGTAATCTGCCATTTCTGGCATCTCATTAACAGTGCTTAGAATTCTGTAGCCAATTTCTGAATGACGTTTGATTTCCTTATATTTTTCATCTGTAAGTTTACCTGGTTTACTGAGAATATGTTCGCCTATGGCAATTTTGCCTATATCATGTAATAAACCAACCGTTTTAAGTTCCTTAATTTTATATTCCGAGAGGTCCAATGCTTCTCCCATACATTCACATAGTTTTGAAACTCTTTGTGAATGTGCTTCCTCACTTTTATTCTTTTCATAAAGGGTTTTCATAATCGCATTAATGGTTTTCCCATGAATACTGGGGCTTTCAAAGATTTTATGATTATACATATTGTCCTCAGCTTTTTTATAGACATCTTCGATTTTATATTCCATTTTACTTTTGGTTTCAAATCCAAAAGAGACAGAAATATCAACAGCGCCCACTTTTTCATATGAGGATAAATTATTAATCCGGTTGATTATTTGCTCTGCCTCTATCTCATTTGTCTGAGGCAGTAAAATTACAAATTCATCTCCGCCAATTCTGGAAATTATATCATCTGAGCGGCATCCTTTTCTGATGATCTCTGCGGCTTTTATAAGCAATTCGTCACCCACGCCATGTCCAAAAGTGTCATTAATAAGCTTCAAACCATTTACATCTCCCATTATTAAAGTTAGCGGAAGGTTTCTTTCCGTATCAAGTCTCTTGCGTTCTTCTTCATAAAATCTACGATTATATAGTCCTGTCAGCTGGTCGTGAAAACTCAAAAAAAGGATTTCTTCTTTTGTCTTTTTTTCAGTTATGTCTTCCACAATCCCAATCCCCCCTGAAACCATTCCTTTATCAGTTAAAATCGAAGCGAAAATGACTCTGTAATTTGTTTCGTTTCCACCCTCTGATGATTCGTAAATCCCTTCATAGATTGCTTTCTTTCCATTTAAGGCAACTTTCAAAGCTTCAACCAGTCCTTTTTCATCATAATTAAGTATGTTAAAACCAACAACCCCTTTGATAGAAGTCTCCATGATTTTCGAAAAATTCTCATTACAGTTAATTATGATCCCCTTGTTGTCAAAATGGATAACCCCTAAAGGGTTGTGTTCAAAAAGTAGACGATACTTCTCTTCGCTGTCCTTTAGCGCCAGTTCAGCTTGTTTTCGTTCTGTGATGTCTGTATGAGTCCCGCTGATCAATAACGGTTTCCCATCCTCGGTCCAGGAAACCACCTTTCCACTGTCATAAATCCAAACCCAGTTACCATTCTTATGTTTCATTCGGTATTCATCGTCGTAAAATTCTATTTCCTGATTTATAAGTCTCCTATCTTGCAGATTCATACCCTTCAAATCGTCTGGATGGACAAAATTTTTCAAGGTTGAATTTGTTATCGGAAACAACTCTGCCAATGTATACCCGAAAATCTCGGCCCAGCGTTCATTATGTACCACATTTCCAGTCTGTGCATTCCATTCCCATGTGCCTACGTTGGTGCCTTCAAGAATGTTTTCCATTCTCTTTCCTGCGTCTTCCAATTTAGCCAGCTGTTCTTTTTCTTTGGAAATATCAATAAAATTGGTCGTAAAATAATATTTTTCAGGTGAATAGGCATAAATTCGATACCAGGTGTTTGTATTTTCCGAAAAATACTCTTGATTTTTCTGGTTCCCGTTGAGTGCAATATCTCCATAGTGGCCAATCCAGTCAAATTCATAGTTTACAATATTGGGTAAAACTTCAGTAATTTGCTTGCCAATTACTTTTGAACGTTGAAACCCTGTGATATTTTCATAAGCTGAATTTACATCAATAATTTTAAAATCGCAAGGAACCCCGGCATTATCACAAATAATTTCATTATAAGAATATCCTATCGGCGACTCTTCGATTAACTTCTTATAAAAGATGTCCTTCATACTATCACCACCATTTTTTCTTTTTAAAGAAAGAAAGCATCACAACAGCTATAGAAATCATTATAACCCATACCACCGGATACATAAATGGCCAGTTCAACTCCGGCATATACCTGAAATTCATCCCATACAGCCCCACAATGAATGTTAATGGTATGAAAACGGTGGCTATCATAGTTAGAATTTTCATTACTTCGTTCATTCTGTTGCTGATACTGGAAAGATACATATCCAGCATACTGGCTAGTATATCTCTTAAAGTTTCAACTGTCTCCATGATCTGAATGACGTGGTCATATAAATCCCGTATATATAGAGAGTTTGATTCCTTCATCAAAGTTATTTCATTTCTCTCCAGCACGCCAATTACTTCCCGAAGCGGCCAAACCGCTTTATGCATATACAGCATCTGTTTTTTAAATTTATGAATGGCTTTCAATGTTTCAGGTGATGGGTTTGAAATCAGCTCATCTTCTGCCAGTTCGATTTCATCGCTTAAACTTTCCAGAACATCAAAATAATTGTCAACAATTACATCAAGTAAAGAATAGAGTAAATAGTCTGCTCCCATTTTTCTGGTATGGCCAACACCTTGCCTGATTCTTTCCTGAACTTTCTCGTATATTTCTGTCTTTCTTTCACTAAATGAAATAATATAGTTTTCACCTAATATAAAACTTTCTTGTTCAGTCGTAAATTCGCTTTCTTTTTCATCATATAAAAGCAATTTTGCAACTATATAGGCATAATTATCATAATTTTCAATTTTAGGGCGATGGTCAGTATTTAATATATCTTCTAATACCAATGGATGTAATCCAAAAACGTCACCCAGATTTTTGATAATATCCACATTGTGAATACCTTCTACTGCAATCCAATGTACATTAGACTTTAAGGGGGGAATTTGGCTTAATTTATTTATATCGATGAGTTTCTCCTCAAAGTTATCTTCTGTATAGCTGAACAGTCTTATTTGAACATCTTTATTCTTTTTATCACCTATATGGATCAAACTTCCAGGAGGCAATCCAGTTTTTACGGATTTCTTTTTCATCGTTTTATTCATCATTAATCCTCTTCATCCTTGAAAATATGCTTATTTCCCGAAAAATCGAATGTGCTTATTCCCTGAAAAAGCGCTTTATTTCCGTTTCAGCATTCTCCAATGTGTCAGCACTATGAATCAAATTTTGAGTTGTGTTCATGCCAAAGTCCCCTCTGATGGTTCCTGGCTGGGCATCCTCGAATTTAGTTGCTCCCGTTAGGATTCTAGTCCCCAGAACCACATTTTCTCCTTCAACAATCATTGCCATTACAGGGCCGGATGTCATATAATCTTCCATCCCCGGATAAAAGGACTGGTCTTTGACATGGGCATAATGCTCTCTCAAGATTACCGCATCAAGCCGCATCATCTTTGCACCGGTTACACGATATCCCTTTGCTTCAATTCTGGCGATAATTTCACCAATCAGTCCCCGCTTTACAGCATCCGGTTTCAACATCACATAGGTTCTTTCCATATAATCCCACCTCTCTTTTCCAAAAAATATCTGTCAGGATCTATTAATTACATTATAACATTTTTTTTCAAAATAACTATTAACTTTTAAATTTTTTTGTTACATAGTTAATTACAAATGAAATTACAAGCAACCATAAAATATCAGGTTTCCGAAACAATTAAACCTATCCTGATTTTTTATACCGTATTATTGGCATTGCTTTTTATTCCCACTCTGTTGCGCGGAACCATAGAGTTTAGAGGGACGGAATTGGCGACAGCTATTTTCATCTTTGTTATTGGTCTGAACTCGTTTAGATCTAGTTTTCTGTTTGCCCAGGCTGTTTTTCACGGTTTTTTCCTTAGGAAGCTTCATGCTGATGAGGCGTGCTCCGATTAAATAATTTGGCGCTATGCTCCAATTTTAAAAAAAATCAGAAAGCAATTTCACTTTCTGATTTCAATCTTTAGATATTTTAGTTTACACTTTAGAACTCAATCAGCTTGGAGCTTACCCCATCCAGCTTGTTGATTTCACCAAGCATTGCCTGAATTTCAGCATCCTTCCCAAATAACTGCAGGATAAGAATACCATCCATTGAGCATT
>Ga0209386_1000288_pt1 | contig 26013 bp, 39 predicted proteins | sample NGEPertwo_FD_184510 | JGI IMG/M metagenome (GOLD analysis project Ga0209386, IMG submission 184510) | Arctic peat soil microbial communities from the Barrow Environmental Observatory site, Barrow, Alaska, USA - NGEE Permafrost154B-two... | ecosystem: Environmental > Terrestrial > Soil > Wetlands...
CTTGATAATTGCCGATGGCCTGCCCAACTGATAACCCGAATTGTTTCTCAAACTGTGTTGCAGCTAAGTCTGCCGCCTGTTGACGATAGGAGTTGTCAGCAGAACGTTGTGATTGATCAGCATTAAAACTTTGATTCCATTGATTGTTCTGGTTATCTATTTGTGATTGAGCTTGTTGGAATTGGCGGTCTTGGTTCATCTGAGTTATATAATTCTGCAAGTATTGGCTTTCCACGCTTGCGTTTGCCCCTGCCACATCTGAGTTATAAGCATTGCCAATATCCGTTACATTCCTCGCGTTCTCTGTCATAGCGCCTGTTTCAGCTTGGTCTATAGCCCCATACTGATTTTGATACCCCAAGTTGTTCATCAACTCACCCTGACCACCGATACCAGAAGCCCCTGCTCCACCCCCACGTTGCGCCATGTACTCGCCGAAACTTCGAGCAGTTTGCTTTGCTGTGACTCCTGCCTGCATTTTATCTTTTTGATAGAGAGGTTCAATCTTCGCTTTTTCTGCCGATAGATTAGATAGTGAAGCATTTTTGCTCTTGTCTAGTCCTGCCATAGTTGAGGCTAGTTGCGCATCTCTAAGTGATTTGAGTTGATCTTGATAAGTAGTATTTGCCGTGACTTGTGGATTTACGGTTGATACCTTTGGTGCGCTAGATCTGCTATATCCGCTAGATACCTTTTGCCCTGTTGCATTGCTCCATAGTGCGCCATCTCCGCTATTTGAGCCACTTTTATAGTAGTCAGTAATACCTTGCGCTTTAGCATCAGCATTGAAAGGATTTCTTGCTGTTCCTGGCGCGTTATATGTCCCTGCTGCTACTGCTTGCCCTTTATCGTTGTAGTCTGTCCATCCGTTAGGTCCGTTGTCGTATTTGCGTGTTGTTGCCATTGTGCCACCATCCTTTCAGGATAGAATAAAAGAGAAGCCCCGAAAGGCCCCTCTTTTTGGTTTATTTAGTTCGTCTCTTGCGTCTTTAACGAAGGTTAAATAAATGGTTCTGCTTTCTTAATTGGTTTTGCGGGTACTCCTACTACAACAGTATTAGGCTCAACGTCCCTTACTACTGCTGCGCAAGCTCCAATTATTGCACCCCTGCCTATTGTTTTACCTTGAATGATCACGGCGTTAGTCCCAATATCAACACCATCTTCTATGGTTACATTTCCGCTAATGTTTGCACCTGGCGCGATAGTGACATAATCCCCGATGACAACATCATGTCCTATGGTTGCGTTGAGGTTAATGTGGACATGGTCTCCTATTTCAATTTGAGTAGTTAGTATTACCCCTGCGCAAATAATGCACCCCTCACCCCATTTCACAAATTGTGATTTTTGTACTGTATTATGATCCACTGAAGTAAACTTAACGTGGTTTGCCTCTAGTTCTCGTGTTACCTTAGCCCGTGCTCGTGGATCGCCAATTGCAACTACAACATATACATCTTGATGCGAATATAGCCAGCTCTTCGGACCAAGTACAGGCAAATTACATAACGTTTCACCATACATTTCGGTGTCGTCAGTAACAAAACCTATTACTTTTTCGAACTGATTTTCACTAATTAACCACGCAACTTCTCTAGCAAATCCACCTGTACCGACTATTACAATCTTTTCGGCTTCTATAGAGTTTACCAAGCGCATCACTACTTTCTGTACTTTGTGTTAATATTCTAGAAAGTATTGAAAAGTCCTGCATTGTGCTAATATTGTGTAATTAAACGCATAATCGGTCTACTACAAACTAAGCTTTAGTTTGTATATCCCTTATCACCCTAGCTGGAACTCCGCCAATGATAACATTACTTGGGAATTTTCCCTTCACTACTGCACCTGTCGCAACAACCGAATTATCCCCGATTTGGGTTCCTCTTAGGATTGTGACGTTATTCCCAATCCATACGTTTTTGCCAATAGTAATAGTCTCAAATAAGCCATCAGATTTACGTCTCATAGTAGGATCTATTGGGTGACCGTCAAAATCCATTAGTACAACATTGTGTCCTATTAGGCAATCATCACCAACAACGATTCTCTCCTTACAGCAAATGAAAAGATTGTTGTTGGTTGCAACATTATCACCTATTACGATTTTCGAATCAGCGTATCTCGATTGAAGTTCGATAAGCCCTTTGTGATAGTATCCACCTAATGGAGCACCAAAAGCGCAAGATTTACCTATAGTCACTTTGCCTTTACCTGTAATCTTTAGTTTTTGATATGCCAACATTGACCAAACACTACCCTTTATTTCCAGTTGTTTGTGGGCTTTAATCATATTAGGCAAAAATAGATTGCCTATTTGTCTTAGCACTCTTTGCGAAGAACGCACCGATTTCTTGGCGAATCCGATAGAATACTTAATCATCTTATAATCCCTTTCCATACAGCTTTCTATTTCAGCTATATTATACTACATCTTCTGTGGCTTTAGTGAAGATTAAGTTATTATAGATTAAACCTCTTTTGTTGCACGTAATGCGTCGGTAGTTCCATACTAATTAAATAAGATTTTATTTATTTGCTTTTTTATAATCTTTATCTGGAACGCATGAATAAAAGAATCCTTTGGTACAATTACGATGCTGTCCATGCCCCTATAATATTCACAACTTCCCACGTTGCATTTCCTATCGCTCTTATTTTTAGTAGTCCTCCAACTTGTCTACATACATAAGGAGTTAAGTGTATGTTATCCCCACTATATAATAAGAGATTAACCCCTGCTGTTGTTTGACACTTAAAGGTAATTTCAGCCCCTATAAAAGCATTTGAACTAGGTATATATATATTCGATAGTCCTGTTAAAACATAAACAATGCCATTTACCTTTTTGCCATCGGAAAGAGTACCGCTGTGTGTTGGGCTTATACACTCTATAGCACTTTGAATAGTTACATCATTGGACGCATTTAATACTGACATATAACCTGATGTAGTAGTATACCCACTTGCCGCAAACCCATAAAAATGTATGTTTTTCAGTGTACCACCTGGTGCATAGTATACGATTGGAGTGAGCAATAATTTAACTGTCCTATTGTCAACAACCGAGCAGTTAAAAGCAAACACATTTCCAAGTTCATAAGTTTCTGCAGTTTCTTCACCAATATAAAAGCCACATAATCTAGTTTCTCCAATTACTGTATCATTTAAAACCGCAGGATTAATAATCTGCACATTATTAAATGTAACCCGTTGACCATTATTGGTCCATCTGGTAACCTTTACACCATTCCAGCCACTATTATAGGCCTTGCAATTTGAAAATGTAACATGCCCAGTTGGCGTTGTTAGTAAGTTGTTGGACACTGCAAATCCGATTAAATCATTTCTGGATATGCAATCACTTATATTGACGCTAACAGTTGCCCCGTTGGGTACTACAGTTATGCCACCCCCACTGTTGCCGGATGTCGTAACATTAGAAATATATATATTTTCGATCACACCGGTTGATAAATCGGGTTCAACATCAATCCCAAACTGTGGGGATGTTCCATTTGTATTGCTATATACACCGCCTAATACAAATATATTTTTACCCATACAAATAGATAATCCTTGCCTTCTGTTATTATCCGCATAGCAATTACTTAGCAAAATGTTTTCACTCGCTCCTGTAAATCTATCCCCTATATAGAAACCATCTCCACCTGAATCAATAGAGTGTAAATCATAAATACTTACATTTTTGGAAGTTCTTAATATAACTCCATTTCTTTGTTCTCCTGTATATTCCGCCTTAAGCATCTGTATTATTGCGTGATTTCCATAAATAGTAACATTGCTTACGTTGTTGATATTTACAAGACAGTCATTTATACCAAAACCTGTTAATGCCTTTATGACTGTATCGGGTGACATTGTTATGATAGTGTTACTCTTAACAAAGATAGGGTTGAAATTAAATATTCCCCCTAAAAATAAAATATTTCTGGAATCGTCTAGTATTGTTTGCATTTCTGCGGTTGTTAGAATCGGAAAGGGGTGTACTATTGTCGCATTCTCAGCCTGATACGCACTAAACCTATCCTTTATATCCCCTACAGCATCCGATAATTTCAAGTCAGTAATGCTGCCGTTACCTATCGTCAGAGGAGATTGGCTGTCAACATAGGATTTATTAGATGCCTGTGTTGCTGTCGTTGGAGTAGGAACAATAGGAGAAACTGAGAATGTTTTTACTCCTGCAATAGTTTGATCGCCTGTTTTCTTCATGTTGGCTGCATCTAGTACGTTTAACTCTGGAATCATTGTTTCAACTAAAAATGTCTTTGTGTCTGCTCCTGTCTTGTCAAACAACACTTTAACGGCTGTCGCTTGGTCCTTGGTCAGATCAGCTAAACCTTGTATGTTCTCTACGCTATATCCGGGTTGAGTGAGGGCCATCATATCACTTCCTTATTTCGTTTCTCCCTGAGTTTCAGCTTGGATCTTAATTGAATTAATTACGCATGGTTCGTGTAGCTCTTTATTTTCTAACACGAATTGGATATAGACGTATTTCTTAGCCCTAATCTTCCTTCTAAACGCTTGAGGATTTCTATTAGTAGAAAAGCTAAAGGCATCAAAATTAAGATCGTTAAAATCAAGTAAGCGATATTCGATTACCTTATTAACCATCTTGAATTCATTGAGTCGATTGGTTTTATAGTAAATATCAAGTGATGTTTGAGAGTATGGGAGAATGGATGCAAACAATACCTTGGAGTTCTTAACTAACTCCATAACGTCCCAATCCCTGAACCCTAGCATGAGTTGTGCTGTGATTGCTACTCCGTTATCATCTAAGCCCTCAAAACGCTCTACAGTGCCTTGAGAACCATAGTATATTTTACCGTCAATGTCGAGAAAGCATGTTCCAGACACATTATTGTATTTATACATTGTGTCGTTTCCATAGTTCCAAATATAGACGTTTTCACCAACATTCAGCCAGTATTCTTTCTCTCGTTGGTTATCGAAGGTGATTGCTGTTGATAGATTTAATTCTACTAGGGATTCTCTCAGTCTATCGCTTATAGGGTCTGCGTTTCGCTCATCCTCTGTGTTTGTACTGCTCCATAGCCATAGTGACTGTTGATGTAAGCATAACGGGAAGTTCTTGACGATTTGCACAGCACCATAGGCAATATTGCCAACTTTTTCAGATAGATCATAGACAGGATAATCCCATGCTTGAGCTGTTAAATTCCATTCTGCATATGAATAATGCGTTCTATCCTCTTTGAAGATGATTTGCCGAGAGTATTGTGGAACTATATCAGTTATCGCGAACTCGTTTGAGCCTACGAGAGTATAGTTTATTACAGGGAAATAGTTTGCCTTGAGTGTTCCAGACCAACTTCTTCTGTTCTTTGCGTTTGGATTACCCCATAAAAAAATGGCAGTATCATTGCCAGGACCGTTTATCATTGCGAATCTATTCTTTTTGACTAAATCAGCATTGCCAGCTTCTACTTTTGTCCAGCCTAGAATGACTTTCGCTTCATCAGCAGGTGCCACGCTAAAGGTAACTATGCCTGTTGAGCGAACGACCGTGAAATCTGTTGTCTCAGTCTTTGTTACTCCGTTGATTGTGCAAGTCATTGTATCAGAATCTATCGCCGATTCAACTAGTTGATAAGCTGTTGCGATTCCATCGGCGAAAAACTCCTGCTTCTTCTTTCCGGTGAGCAAGTTGATAGCATCGAACGGCGTACCACCTCCGGCAGGGGGTGTTCCGATTGCTACCGTAGGGATATAAGGATCTACATCTTGGAATGTCGTGCCATCGTATTGTTTGTACTCTGTGCCATTAAGGAAGTAGAGTTTTGATTCGAAGTAGAATATGGTTGTTTTGGCATCGGTCATTGTGCCGATGCTCTTGTATCCGGAACAACTAACTACAGCAGAACCATCTATTCCTGCTACTGCATATACCTTTGTAAATTCGCTTTCAGCAGTAACGGTTGCGATTACAGATATACTTGCTGTTGCGAATATACACACTTTGCTATCTGCTGTAACTGTTGCGCCAGATTGCACCGAAGCAGAAGCAAATATAAGTACCTTGCTATCCGCAACAACTACCGCACTTGATGAAATGGCAGCAGAGGCGAATATTGCTACTTTGCTGCTTGCGCTTACGCTTGCTGTACAGGTGATTGCGGCTGAGCCGTTTAATATTGCCATGCTGTCACCCCTTTTATGCTAGAGTTACAGTTAATTGTGAAGCACTCACGACAAACTGATTGCCTGCTATAATCGCTCTTGCTGTTGCTAGTGGCGCGAAATAGAGGAGATTTCCTACTGTAAGAGCATCCCTGATCCCAACATGGGTAACATTGCCAAGGTAATCTACCGTTGCCACCGGAAAAGATATATCTGCCGTGTTTTGTGTTACTCCATCTGTAGGAGCATCGAACACTACTGATTGTCTGGCATAATTGCCTTGTGCTATCTCTACGCCTGCATCTGCATCTGTTGGGTCTGTGGAATAAAGCGCTAAGTATACCGTAGCTGGGACTGTGTATTGTGTGTTCCTCAAAGTTCCGTTTACTAAAGCTGTTTCTAAGTAATTGCTCATTTGTGACATTATAATTCCCCCTTGTTAAATTCAAATATTTTACCGTTATTGACTACTATAAAAACATCTTTGCCACTAATTGCACCTTCCCACATGCCCTGTACATTCTTGACATTACCGAAGTTAATCCTCGTTTTATGTCCTGTGCGCTTTTGGGGTTTGTGGTTTTGGGTTATTCTGAAATTCACTTGAGTTGTGCTTTCGCCGAGTTTTATCTCTGTTTCTCCAACTGCTTCATTAATACCGAGGTACTTTGATATTTCTATAGGCTCAGAAGGTTTGTTTGACTTGAAGGTTGCCATTTAATCACCCCACGATCGTATGCCGTAGAAATCAGTTATCTCAGACTCAGAGACTGGACTTGCTTTCGAGTTTTCTATTTTTAATTCGGAAAACTTGCTTTCAAAAAACATAACGAGTTCTTTGTTCTCGAATGGAGCCAAGCGCGCCCCAATGTAATAAACAACAGCTTGAGCAGTAATATCGTCAATTTCTAAAACACTATCAATCGTTGTTAATGGAGTGGGTACTGGTTTGTATACAACCCTAATGTTTCCCTCGAAGTTGTAGCTGATATATAGATCCTTGTGTCCTTCCCATTTGTATGGGTAGTGGTCAGTGTAACCAGTAGCTTTTTCCTCTATGATTTGATCGCGACTTTGAAAGTTGGATGGCATGGTGATCTTCACCCATGCGCTATAATCCGGTATACGATCTGCTGCAAATGGGTATGAAAAAAGACACCTGTTAGAGTGTCGGTAGTGAGTTAAGCCATCAAATGTGAGTCTTATGTCATTACTGCTAGACAGAGGGGTTATAAGACCCTTGTAGGCTGTAGGAGAGGTTACTGTGTTAGGTATTTCAATGGTGACTAGTGCCACCCATGTCCCACCTTGATTCTCTTCTACCTTGGCTGTCCCTTCTCCGTCTGCTTCGAAATAATAAGCCTTTGCTCCTGCTATTCCTTCTGCACTAGGATAATATTGAGGTGTGCCGATGAAGTCTGTTATTTCGAAGTTAGAGAAGAGTCCAAGAAGGTTTGGTGCTGGTTTGTTAGCGAACTCGAATGTGTTGTATAGCTTTCCTATCTTGTGCAGCTCTTTTTGTGCCATATCTGCCAACAAGATTGACTTGCCCATCATGTCAATGACTTCTGACTCAGGAATCAATACTCCATCATCTGAGTATTCATCTAGTAATGCGCGCGCCTTTAGGAATAGGTTTCTTACCGTTTCTGCCATTGTTCTTCACCACCTCAGGCTTAGTTATGTTAATCGCTTTAACTGACTTTTCACATCTGATAAAGTTCTTGTTTTTCGCCATCCATTCAATGAGTTTAGGGTCCTCAGTTTCGTATTCTCCGCTTGCATCGAGTACAAACATTAGCTTTTGTTTTTCATAGTCGATAATGTGACAATTTGGAAGATATGTGTATTTCATAAGCCCTCCTTATAAAAGAAAAGGGAGGTTTTACCCTCCCCTATTGACTAGAGCTGTATTACACCAATTGTGGTTGTGGTCACTACACTTGCTGTGATAGTGATCTTTCCTGTTGCTTTGTTAGCAAATTTTGCGGATTCTAGTGGTCCGATAATTACCTTGGATGCTTGCGGAACAGCTATGACATAATCAGCTACGCCAGCGATTCCGTTACCTTTAACTACTGTGATTGTATTGACTGCTCCGGCTTGAGCATTATCTACAAAGATACACATGCGTTCATCTTTGCCAACTACTACTGTTTGAGTTAATGCGATTGCTACAGGAGCGAACGCCACACTTGCGTTAGTTACACCGAGGGTTTTTGCTACATCTGCCATTAAAAATCAATCCTTTCAAATGAGGGGGATCGCTCCCCCATTAAGTTTTCTTATACTTCTACGCCTGGAATAGCATCAAAGAGAATTAACTCTTTAGGTCTAATAATCTTCGATCCGAATACCTGGAGACTCTTGACTGCATCACCGAACCTACGCTCGGGACGATATGCAACATTCTCTGTGAGCTGTGAAGCGTAAGCGATTGCGCCCTTAGTACGAGCTAGGCACTTATACTTCGTTGCGTTCAGAACAATGTTGTTGGATTCCCAAATCTCGATGCCATAGAGTTTCTTGGCAACTTCTCCCATATCGATGGTCTTGGAGTTGTCGGTATCCTTGGCAATACGAGCGAGTACGAACTTGGTGTAGATGGCAGGTGCCACTTCGAGATAGATCGTTTCTCCGTTAGGAACATTGGCTTCTTTAAAGCGTTGGCGAATGTTAGCGAGGTATGAGATTACATTCAAGGAAGTAACAGGAGCCGTGAAGCCATCCAGCGTTTGAGCTGCTGCAATTTGTGCATAGAGTCCGAAGATATAGGAGTCAACATCGTCAGCCATCTTAATGCCGAGTTTGCGTTGTCCCTCAGACATTAGACCTTCGTTGGCTTGGGCCTTGTCAACATCATCAATTGCAATGTGGCAATACTTTGCTTGGTCAATGTCGAGCCATTGTGCAGCATCGTTGAGTTGATCAGGTGCGTTAATATCTGCGTTTCTAGTATAGTCATAGGACACAACGTCTCCAACGGTTAGAATCTTAACCCGGTCACCGTGGGATTTAATTAATCCTTCATATTCAGAAGTGCAGTGGTTAGCCGCTACCATTACTTTGTCGCGCTCTTTAAGGATACCTGTGGACCAGATCTCAGGAATAAAATTTAAAATACTCATTAATAATCAATCCTTTCAATTTACCATTTACCCATGGATTTTTTAAGACTCTCATAGTTCTTGGACATCCAACTTTGATTACCCCTGTTGCTCTCAAAAGTGTCCTTGCTAATAAAGTCACTTGGCACACTTCCTTGCCCTGTAATGGAACCTGTAGAGCTTGTGGCGTTGTTGCTATTCGCTGTTTGAATCTGTGCTTTACGCTCAAACTCTGCGATTTGTGCTTTTAATGTTTTGTTCTCATGCGTTCGGTAGGCATCGACTAAACTTCTACCTTTGTTTACATCGTCCCAAACTTCTTGTGGCACTTCCGTAACACCGGGATAGTTCTCAGCGAATGCGCGATAATCATTTTGCTGTGCTTCTTGCTTTGTTCTCTCAGCTTTCTCCGCTTTGCTTTCTTCGCGGAACTTACGAGATTCAACAAGTTCATTGATGACTTCTTCCGGTAGTTCGCGATTAGCAAGGGATTCTCTGATCTCCTGCTCTTTCACGGCCTCTTTGTATTCGCGTTCATTGGTGATCGGTTTGTCATTCCAGGTATAGCCCATTTCGGCGTATACGCTATCTCTAGTGGTTTGTGTAGACTTGGCTGTTTCTTCTTTGAGACGATGGGCGAATGCTTGAGTTTGGCTTATATCCTGTTGTTGCGGTTCTGGCGTTACTTCCTGCACCTGTTCAGCTTGTACTTCGCTCGTAGGTTCGGTTGTAGCATCAGTATTTGGAGTGGCGATCTCCACAACTTCCTCAGTTGTATTAGCAGCCATATTATCTTCGGGCATTTAATTCATTCCTTTCACATGACGGAGGGCGATTCACCGTCCATTTGCAGCCCATATTTAGACATAATAAAAAGTCCTATTGGCCCATTGGGAACTTAAACTGTTTCATAGTGTTCAATTGTAATCTTGGGGTATGTCTTGAGCTCTAGGTTATCATTATAGGCTTTCTTGTAATACTCCATCTTCGCCTTAACGTTACTGGCAGGATTTACGATCATTTCAGGCTTTGGAAGATCCGGCATAGTAATCAATACCCTTATACCTTTGTTGTTTAGGATGGCGTATTCCATTGCCTCTGTAAATTTTTCAAGTTTAGTCATTAATAAAACATTCCTTTCATTGTCCCATCATGGGTTGTGGTTGTTGTGGCATCTCTTGTTGTGGCATACCCTGTTGTGGTAGTGGTTGCGGTTGCTGCCCCTCTTGCATCATCTGTTTTACCTGTTGTTCCATTACATCGGGTGGTAACAACTTCAATTGTTCTTGAACATCTATAGGCAATGAGTCAACATATCTTGCCATTAACTCAAATAGAAGCTGTTTGTCTGTGTCTCCTGCTTGAAGATCATCGAGTAATTCTGATTGCTTGGGTATAATCCCACTCGGCAATCTATCGACATATTGAACAGGGGTTAGGAGTTGTTTATCGAACATAGAATCAAGCGTTTGCAGGGTTGTTATCTCCCCCCACTGATTAGAGGGTCCAATGTCGATCTTAAGTCTAAACCCTACGTCCTTATGCTCTGCTCCATTGAACATCTTAACCCTAGTTACACCATTCTCCTTAACCGTCAACTTGCGAGGAACAGTGTATTTCGATGTCCAAAAGTCAATCCAGATTTGCCCAACATCTTCGATGTATTGGTAGAATCTACGCTTAATCGTAGAGAGTGGAATAGCTGCGGCTTTCTGCAATGAGATAATGCCTGCTGCTGTCTTAGTAATTGAGTTATCTCCAAGGGCTGTTTCGTTTGCCCCCTGTAGTTCTTTAGTCCAAGTAATTGTACTCTCTAGCATCTTGTAAGCATCCGTTGAAGCATTGCCAGGGTTAATGAATCCTGCTGCACCTGTGATCTCTCCATTAACTCCTATAGCTGTTCCTATCTCTGTTGACCATGCAGAAATCTTTGTCTTGTCATAGATGGGCTTACCTATGGCATTGAACATAGCATTGAGTTGAAGTAAGGCGGCTTGCTTGTTGATGTACTTTTGATTAGGGATAATCCCATTGACTTCATTCGTGCCGTGGCAACTATTCTTTCGTTTCTTCCAGTTCATTAGAGCTACAGGATAGCCCTTAATCCCTAGATCCCACTCTTTACGAACGGTTACAGCTTTGCAGACTTCTTTGCCATAGACGGTTCCGTCCTTCTTCCATAGCTTAAGCAGGACTATCGTCTTATTACTTTGATCTAACTCTATCCTTGCGCTATCCCCTGCTTGATCTTGTGTGTCTTGGTCAGGCGCAATGAGAAGAAGATCGGATGCGCTAACTCCATTGGCTTTAGCTTTCTTCCTCACATCTTCAACCATTTGTCTAAATGCTAAGATAATGTAAGGTTGAGTTTGTACCTTTGCGCTGTTTGGATTACCTGGGAAGTAGTTTACATTGTCTATTAACTCTCCGTTTATATCCCCCATTATTCCGTCACCAGCGTTGATTGATTCATCCCAATACCAAAAAGAAACCATATCACCTGAGAGTGCAGCATCTAATAGCCCATCCTCATTCATGCTATCCATTTTGACACGTTCCCAAGTTGTCTCAGAATATTCGCTTAGGATCTCAGCAACTTCTATTAGCTTTGTTTCTGCATCATCTTCTGTCTCTTCGTCAATGCCATCAACGTGGTAGTTCATCTTCAATTGGCTATCCATAACTTGAGATACCTTATAATCGACTATTCTAGCTATTACGTTATGTTGTGGTGTGGGAAGTCCGTTGGACTTTACCCCTTCCCATTGTCTATCTTCATAAAATCTAGAGGCTTTATTGACTGTAGCAAGTAGATTGATCTTCCGTTTATAATCTAAGCCTCTTTGATAATCCAACCAGCTATCAGTTATTAGTTCCAATTATGTCACCCCCTCATCGTCATCGTAGAATAAGATCCCCTTTGCTGTGTCCATGTAGTTATCTTTCACCTTCGCTTGATCCCTTTGCTCTATGTACTCTTTAAGGGATGTAGCAGGCGTTTTAACAGGTTCTATTGTCTTTGCTCCATTACTTATGCTTAGACCATCTTTAAGCCCTCTACGGTATACATAGAAGGACATAAAGAAAGCGACTATAAAAGCCACCAGCGTTAATGCTATATCCATTTATTCACCTTCTTAATTAGATTTTACAAAGGCTTTGTATACTTTTAAAAACTGACTCATAGAAAACAGTTCGTCCTTCGTATCCACATAAATTACCGTCCTTCTATCATCAACTAGGATTACAACCTTTTTTAGATTTAGCATCACGCGTCCCTCCTAGTAATCCATATACGATCTGTCAACACTACCCCCATACATACCGTCAACCTTTGGCCGTTCGCTGGGGAAGTTGATAATACTTCTCTTTGCTTTCTCATCCTCCCAATACATGGTGGAATCATCAACAAGAGCATAACGAACCATATCTATAGAATGATTGTCTTTATCGGGATAACCTGCTTTCCAGTTGCCATTGGCATCCTTCGCCAGCTCATACGCCAGGAACTCTCTTGCTGTTTCAGAACATCTGCTATCATCTATAATGATTTGGTTAAGATCCTGCAAGAACTTAATACCATACTCGATTGAGTCCGGTCCCTTCTTCACTCCGCGCACTCTTAGGCCATATTGATTCAACTCGCTTATTGACTTAGGTTCTGCCGAATCTGCTATGATCGACTCGTTGCGTTTGTTTTCTTCTCTAATGAGGTTATACGCTGAATGATTAGATAAGCCAACTTTGTATATCTCGAAGTAGATGTAGAGTGTTTTGTGTTTGCGGTCATAGTGCATAGTACCATAGCTGAAAGCATCAATAGCAAAGCCAAAATCCATACCACGCCTTACATTATAGAAGTCCTCTATCTCGGCATCGCTTATCTTGCGACACATTACATTATCAAAGACTTCTCCACCTGTTCCAGTGATAACCCCAAGATACTCATGGTCATAAGCTAAAGGCTTAACCCTCTTCAACTCTTCTGCCTCTAAGATGAATTGATTGCCTAGCCATTCCCTCGGTACGCTCAGGTAGTCGCTCTTATGGACTAATCTATCATCCCTAGTGAGCTGTACCTCTGCATTTACCCAGTTATTCGCGCTCTTAGGTGGGTTATAGCTGTAGAACACAACAAAGTCATTGCCACCACGCATTAAACTCTGATTGATCATGCGGATCTCTTCCATGCCACCAAATTCATCCAATTCTTCAAACCAAAGGAACTTGCAATATCCCTTTGCGAATGTGATTGACTTGATCTTTTTGGGTTTATCTGCTCCACGGAAGATCACCTTTTGCCCTGTTGGGATATATGTCAATGACAAAGGACTTATACTCCTGTGCCAGTATGCATCTACACCAAGTATTTCTATAGCCCAGCATAGCTGTTCATAGACACTATCTTTGAGAGTGTCCTTTACCTTCCGCATTGCTACAGCATTAGCCAGGGGATCTTTCATAACTCCTAATATTATCTCTTCTGCTACAAAAGATGATTTAGTAGATCCACGACCCCCACCCAACATAATGTGGGTATACTCTTTATTTTTTATAGCTTTATGAACAGGATAGAAACTAGGTGTTATTGCTGTTGATAATCTCATAATTCCACCCCTCGTGGACATTTTACTATATTTGTTGTTGTAGTCGGGTGATGATTGGCATATTTATATATAAAGTCCATCACTCATGGACAAGTTACTGTTTGTTTAGGATCTATATATAGTAAAACAACCGTTTATTAATGTCCTAATCTATGTTAGTTAAACAGTAATAAGGTTGTTTATTATCGTTTGTTTAGATCATGCCCATGTAAACAGCGTTAATCTATATCATCTAGTATCTGTACGGCTACTGATCCAGATAGATTTACATTATTAGTAAATAGTTTGAGATGCTTGCCAAGATTGACCAACGCGTCATCTCTGCCATATAGCTTGAACTTGAACTGTCCATCTTTACCGATACTTATTTCTGATATGTTCTTGGTATTGATTGTGCGGCTGTCTTTTAGATCGGCAATGGTTTTGTATTCATAGATGGGTTTGTTATCCTCTATTCCTACCTGTACCTTCTCTGTGCGGAAGTCTAAGTAGTTGGATATATCATCGTCAGCAATGCTGGCAATCTCTTTAAGCACATGATCAGCAGTTATACCTGTTCGCTTGGCTCTCTCGCTCATTGCTATCTGGATTGCTTCTTGTATCCTAGTTTTTCCTATCAACTCAGGTCCTATCTTACCCGCGTTCCTTGCGGAGTATCCTGCACGAATAGCACTAGCACTAGCGTTCAGGTCTATCATATATTCATTTATAAATGCCTGTTGCTTTGGTGTTAATGCCATTGTGAAGACCTCCTTTACTAACTCTTGTTTTTGCACACTGTACATTTTGAGACTAACCAATACGTTTCGTGTTCCTTGCCGCATGTAATGCACTCTACTACCATTTTTCTAGTTGGCTGTGTAGCTGCCATTGTGCTTTCACCTCCCTATTTACTCCAAGGGTCTCCTGGATATCTTTTATCATTATTAGATACCCATTCTTCTTCACCGTTTTCATCTTCGCCCAAAGAATCAATAACGTTTATAGAAATAGGCATACATCTAGTTAGCCATGAATGTACAGCATCATCAATATAAATATCTCCCTTTAATGCTTCGCTTTTAGCCGCACATAATATTTTCCCGTTTTCCCTTACCCTTAATGACATTGTGCGTTATCTCCTCATCTTTGCATCAATCACAATAAAATAATACCCAGCAATATTAATCGCATTATCCATGGATCAGCCTTCATTTTGTCCTCCTAAAATATAAATGAGGGTCTTTTCTTATGCTATATACACCCCTCTGTTACTTTTCATTTCCCTATCCCAATAATCATGCTCTCTTTCCTTCTTGGCCTCTTCCTTGCTGTTACATCCGTTCCCTGTCCAGTCCTCGCATGATCCGCAGTTTATCTTATTGTATCCCTCATATCCTGGTGCTACTTTCCACTTCTTACAGAACCTATCATCAAGCATTATCGTTACGCCTCACTTATATATTTTACTATAGTTTGGAGTGCCGTTATCTGTGCTGCAATGGCCTTTACTTTGGTATATTTACGCAAAGAAAAAGCACTCATACGAATGCTAGTTGTTGTACATTGTTTTTATATTTCAAATAGCCAAGCACTTTCTTTTCTCGTTGCTTGCTATAGAAAGGTTGTTTTGGATACCATTCAAAGAAGTTATTCGCATGTTTCGATGTGTTGCATTGCTTACATGCGCAAATTATATTTGAAATAGTATACTCACCACCAAGTGATAAAGGATAAAAATGTTCCTGTGCTAAAGGTTTTTTTCTCCGCAGTATGCACACGAATTTCCAAAGAATAGCTTTATGTCATTCCATTGTGTTTCCGTTAAGGTATGTGGCAATTCCCTCAGCATTGCTCTGCGGTTATGGCTGCTTATGTTTGTCTTATCTTTGTTATTCATAAAATACACTCTGTGATTCTCGGCAACTTTTTGTATGTTCTGTTTTCTCCATAATTTATAATGTTCGCTTATGGATTTTTTATTATTATCTCGGTATATTTTCTTTTGTGCATGTATAGTTTCTTTGTTTTCCTTTAGATATTCTCTCCTGCGAGCGTTACCCGATTCACTGTTTCTCTTTCTCGTAGCGTTAACTTGTGCCCTGAAGCATATTAGGCATGCTCCCCTAGGCCCTCGCTTGTACTTGGGGAAATACTCTGCCGTTGCTTGTTTTACTTCTCCGCACTTAATGCAAGCTTTAACCATAAATAAAACCTCCTGTCGTTTCTATCCTGATTATTTCTAGAAGGAAGGCAACTCAGGAAAGTTACCTTGTCAATGTGGGTAATTAGTCCACATCTATCCTAGTTATATTATACCATATTTAAGGCATTTTGTCTTGGTATCTCAGAATACTTTGAATGGCCGAGACCTGCACCTCGGCTGACCTCATGCACGATTTTGCCGTGTCGTATTGCACTCTGGCAAGATCGCGATAGAAGCGTAAGTTGGCAACTTCATCGTCACCCCTGGCTAAATCATTAATGAGTGTCGCGGGCATCTTCTGATCCTTCAGCCTCATTATGATTTTAGCTAATGCCTTTTTATATTTGCGCTCTGACTCTGCTTTATCTTGCGCCAACTCTTTTAGATATTTTGCATCTGCTTTGAGTTGTTGTCCCGCGTTCCATAATGCACGATTTAAGTCAGTAAGTTCTATTGCACTCACCCTCTTTATTAATTGGATCCAACTGTATGACTCGAACGCACATCTGATTCGTTACAAATGAACCGTTTTACCATTAAGCTAAGTTGGCAGAAGAAAAAGCGCATCCATTAAGACGCGCTTTTGTTATATTATGTGCGCTGTTGATACTCTCCTATCAATGCACGTCCACATAGCAACATAAGTTAGCATTTAGTAAATTTGGTGTGTGGGTAGCTAATCACCCTGCACGGCTCTCAGGTATCACCCTGCATTTCTCGTTTCGAGTGGTTCATTACAACTCCTGGGGAAGATAGAGGAACGGATTTCTCCGCACCTCTACTCTATATAATATACCAGTTTTAACCTGTTTAACATGTCCTAATACTGTCCTATCTCCCTTATGCTCCGTTTATCTCTCTTATCGTTCTCAGCTTTCAATACATCTTCTATGCCAAATAGATTAATAGCAATGTGTCTCAGACCCTTATTGTGTAGTTTGTAACAATACCTCTCGTCATAGCCTATCAACTCTGCAATGTGTGTCCAAGGTTCTCTATTGCTGTTTATATATCTTCCTTCCAGTATTACTCTCTCAGGCTGTGGCAATCCTTCCATAGCCTTTTCTATTCTCTCGGCTATATGCTTTGCTTTTGTGTAATCCGTTCTATCCTGTTGGTGCTGTTTGTCTCCTGCCAGCTTTGCTCCTAGTTCCATCTTGGGCACGGAGCTATGCCCTATATGCTCTCCATATTGTGGTGTCATTGATGTTGTGTATCTATCCTCTATATCTTCTTTTAGGTTCTTGACATACTGTTCTTGGCTTCTGAATCCCTCTAGATAAAATTTAGTTAAGCGCAGTGCGTCTTGTTTGGCATCCTTAGCAATATTTCTGCTTATTCTTTCCGCTATCTCTTCCATGCGTTACCCTCTCTATCTTTTATGATCGTTGGCTTTGCTAATATAGCTATACCTAGTACATATATTGCATCCGTCATATTATGTGTTACAAAAAACATTAAGCTTATTAAGAGGGATATTATTGATAAGGCTGCGGCTGTTTCGTTTAATCTACTCATTCGTTTTCCTCCCTATTAATACTTTTTTCCTTATCGAATCCCTCTGGATATCTGCGTTTTAGCTTATCTATGTTACCCTGCGCTACTTCATCAAGTGTTATCCCTGACCACTCAGCTATCCTGGCTATATACCACAACACATCCCCCAACTCTCCTCTGATCTTATCCTTATCTAGTGGATGCCCATGAAACAAATGCTTTTTAATGATGTCCTGCACTTCTCCAGCCTCTCCCCCAATGCCTAGGCCAAAATTAGCCAATGCTTCTTGTCCTGATGTGTGGTTGTCTGTTCTTCCTGTTGCAATTTGATATAGGTTCATTTCATTATCCATTTGAGCATATCCCCTTCCCATTCTTACTCTGTGGACACTCCGAACATGGAAGTTGGTCTATGTGGCAATACCTAAAGCTGCACTCAAAACACTCAATTTTTATCATTTTGCTACCTCCTGTTGTTCTATTGCGGTCCTATTGTTGTATCTCTGTGTGATTTCTTGGCTCTTTCTACTGTTTTTCCAATATGTCGGATATAGTTTAGTTAGATGCTCCACCCACTTGATTCTTCCTGCACTACTTTGATGTGGTGCTTCTGGATCGCTTCTGTGACACCATCCACATAATAAAACCAAGTTCTCAGCATCGTCTTTTCCTCCGGCTGAACGCAATATCGCATGATGATGCTCAACCCCGTATGTCTCTCCACACTCTTGGCATTGATTGCGGTCCCTCCTGTCTACTTCTGCACATGCTGTTTGATATTGTGTAAACTTTGTGAGTTGTGTTAGCTTTTTCGCATCATACCGTTCTTTTCTCCTAGTATTTCTTTTCTTATTGCGTTGTGTTGTCGCTCGCTTAAACTCCGTTCTCTTTAATGCGATAGGACACACCCCTTTTCGCTTATTGTTGTCTTATACTATCTTTAGTATTAAATCGTACTTAGCTTCTAATATCTTCCGTTTAATCTTAAATACGTTCGTTTCCATTCCTTTTGAATCTTCTATCTCTATATGTCCGTCCATATACTCAACCTTGAAATCCGCTATATATTTGATTGCTCTGATCTTCTTACCATCCTTACGCCTATACCCTTCCTGCAAAATAAACTCAGGTTGTAGAGATAACGACTTAATCATTCCTACTAATTTCATATTCCTCAGCTCTATATACCTAACGCTCTCTCTATTACTAGCAAAGGTTATGCCGTCTACTATTGTTTGCTTTGCGTGGTATTTGTTTACTGCCACCTCTAAGCACCTCTTTCTATCTCTCTGACATAATTCTACCCCTACTTAATTCTATCCCCTTAGAACGCCCTTCCATGCCCTCTATGCTACATTCCCATATTTCTTACAGCTTGCCATTCTGCTGTGGATTTCCTATTTCTCTTTAATCCATCCAAAACACCTTCTGCATAAAACTTCTTTGCTGTCAGTTCAACCCACATATTGACTGTTTCCTGTGCTTGCTCGATTGTTATTGCTCCACTTAGAAGTAAGTGCATTGTTCCTTTAACTGCAAAAGAATTGTTGTTCATGGCATCCACGGTCCTTCCTCTTCTTTATTTTGTCTATATAAAAGCTCAAGAGTGGCATATCCTATAATGTCTCTGATCGTGTCCTCTATGGCTTCGTCCTTAACGTGTGATGGGTTTGCATCTAGTTGCTTAATCCGGCTCAGTTTGTCAGCTATGCGAATATAGAATCCTGTTGGTCCGTACTCTTCTCTTAATTTGTCGTAACTGTTGCCATAGTCAATGTTCTTCCTCATAAGTAGTTCAGCGATTGGTTCCAGTATTTTTTTATATCTCATGCTGCTCATGCTGTAACCTCTTTCTTGTATTTTTCTCTAACTTGTCTCGTTGCTCGTCCATATCCGTCCTTCATAACCCTGCCTATAGCACTACGGTTCATGGTTGGTATTGTCATAGCATCGTTTATGTTCCACTTGCCCTGCTTAATCCTCCCTCGAAATGTCTCGTACCTTACTCCATTTTGAATTGCCGCCTCTATTTGTTGCATAGGGTATATTCTGTTTGCTTTCCCTACTTTCGCCATAGCCTTATGCCTATCTACCAAAGGTTCTGTTGCTGCTCTCATCGGATCCCACCCTACACTTATTCTTTTTCTCAGTGTTGCGTACTTGATTCCATTGTGTTCAGCTAGGATCTTCCACGGTTGTATGTTCATTCTCTTTTTTGGTCGCTCGGTTGTTGCTCTCTGCATGGTCCATGCTAGATTCCTTATTCTGCGTTCTAATGTACACTTTTTTATACCATTTTGTTCTGCTATTTTATAAGACTCCGGCGTGATATAAAATTCGTATGCCAATTACATTTCCCCCCATGCTGAAACTATTGTCTTTACTGCTGTGTCTGTTCTTAGGTACTCGAGTCCCTCTGTTCCCAAGCTACCGGGGATATAGGCATCTGTTAATCTGTAGACCATGATTTTATCCTTGCTATTGTCGTGGTAGATATTGTTTATCTTTGCATCGAGTTCAGCATTTGTTTTGCGACATACTATTGTTGATGGTGCAACTCATTTCTCTCTGACTCCATTCCTTAGCCATAGAAGGTGTGAATTTATTGTTTGTCGTGACATTCCCAATAAGTCTCCTAGGGCTTTCTTTGTTCCTGCTGCCGCTATCGCTATGTTGTATTTCTCCATTGTTGGGTACCTTCGGCGCAGTTGTTCAGTCTTTCCTGTCATTTCCTAACCCCCTTCGGCAATACTTTTATTATCTTTTTCACAATCAGATCAAACTCTTTTGTTGTCACGTCTTAACTCCCTTTCATTGGCCTTGTCGCTGCCTCCACTAATCCCCATCGTCTAGACATTCTCTTGCAAAAGGTTTTAACACTAATCCCATTTGATACAGCTAAATCCTCGTATTCCTTCGGGTACTTCCGTTTTGCTATTGCCATATTATTTATGAGTGTTGCTTTGTCCATGACAGGCATCGAACTTGCTTTCTCCATACTCATTCCTGTGCTTACTCTGTGGGAGAATATGCTTGATGAAATATTGTTTTCCTTCGCTATGTCTCGCCATTCCTGATTGGTGTTTAGAGGGCGTGGTGTGGTTGTTGTGGCCTTGATGATGTCCCATCCATACGTTCGCACCCTATTTGTTAATAAGTGGGCTGTTATGCCGTTCTGTTGTGCTGTGTTGTAGTTATCAGGAGTGATGTAAAAGGAATCCATGGCCTGCCCCTCCTATAGGTAAAATTTATCGTATCTATGTGGGTCGTTTTTTCCAGTTAGTAGTTTTTTGCCATTAGTTTCCTGTGCCATTGAGCGAAATAAGGACGGCATTGGAAGAAATGGACTCTCTGTTGTGGCTATTATTCTTCGCGCTGCTGTCATTACCACTTCGAACGTCAAATCGTTAAGAGCTTCCCAGTATACTTCCATTCTCTGCGGAGAGGGTTTTGTATCAGTGGTAATTGACGTGATGTAAGAATAGAATTTCGCAAACTCAGACTTTTCCATTTCCTTCTACCTCCTCATGCATTGCTAACCATTTTGCGGTTATTTGATCTTGTAGGCTTAATCCGGGTGTAGTAGACTTGCTCCAATCAATATTTCTTTTTGGTATGTCTTCAGTTGGGATATAATTTATAAAATCTTCAAAGCGTTTCTGTGGTCCTAGAAATGTAGATGCTTGCAGTGTGAATTGCTGATCTTGTCCATTTCTTGATAATGCATAATTTTTTGATGCTGTGATTAAATCGTCAGGGTTTGTCCTATTTTTAATTAAAGTGTTCCATGTTTTGAGTGCTGCGGTCTTTGCTGTTTTCTTAGGATACAGATTCCAGAATTCTTCAAAAATATATATATTATTATCCTTTATGGAATTATCTTTTATAGAAGGATCAATAATGGAAGTATCTTTGTTGGGCGATTCTGTCCTAACCCTTGGGCGATTCTGTCCTAAGGGTTGGGCGATTCTGTCCTTAGGGTTAGGCGATTCTGTCATAAGGTCATAGTCTTGCAATCCGTCAAGTTTTGCTGTAGGAGATATGTAAGAGAAGTTTCCTTTCTTCCCTTTTCTGACGTTTGTAAGCGTTCGTAGTAATAGGAAGTCTTTTCCGTATAGTTCAATTTTTCGCTTTAGGTTTCGCTTGCTACCCACTATCGGAATCTGTTCGAGAAGGTACGTGTAATTGATCCACATGAACTTTATACCGCTAAAATCCTTAAACTCCATAGTTGCCGAAGAATACATATCCTTGATAGTTCTAAGGATAAAAGCATCTTCTATGCTAAGTTTGTTCTCGATCAACTTCTCTTGCTGAAACCCAAGTATGGTGTATTTCATACTTTTGTACCTGAATTAACCGCTATCTGACTAACTTTCTTCGCCCAAAACCTTTCCATGATTGCTCGCTGTGCCTCTGGATTAGCCTTACGCCATGCTCTTTTTAGTTCTGCTGATCTAGCCCTCTTTTGAGCTGGTGTCTTCTTAATTTCTGTCATATATTAATTCCTCCAACATTTTTAAATTAACTGTTGCACAAGTTGTGCAAGTGTGGTATATTATACCTAGGCAGAACAAATAAACCCATTTAATTTGGGACTTGTTTTCCTCAGCTACTTCAATAGCTACAGTTCGTTAGCACGGACAATTTACTTTGGTATTCGTATCACTCGGCATACTCTGGACTTATCAATACTGGTAATATTGATTGGCCGGGAGTGTGCCAAATCCTATTTTATGTGGTAATTTAATCAGCCCCTTTCTTGGCATATTATTCCTTCTTTAAGTATAGCATACCTTGGACAAGTTGTCCATATTATTTAATGTATATTTATGTGTAGTTTGTGCATACTATACTTATCTGATATAATTTAGTTAGGAGTGATGAAATGTCGAGAAAAAACCCAAAAGAGAATTTCGAGAGATTCCCTATAATGATGCCACCCAGTCAATCGGCTAAAATTGAGGATTATCGGGCTGAGTTTAGGCCAGTTCCATCAAAAGGGGAGGCTATTCGTGATTTAATTGATATGGGTCTAGAAGTATACTGGGAAAAGAAGAAGTAGGGGAGTCACACCGTGGCCCCTTTTTTATTTGCTCAAGATTTTTACTATGCAAATGTATTTTTTATAGGTGCGCCAGGCAGCTTGTTCTGCTTTATCCATGATTTCACCCCACTTCTTTCTGCTTTTTAAGATAATCAGGCCATGCAACAGTCTTAAATACTGCTTTCATATTTACCCATCTAGTAAATTTTCTTTGATATGAGCTTGCCCTATCGAATGGCATAACGAACGGATCAACGCCTAATGACTTGAGCATTTCAACCCTGTATAAATCTTCATCTTCTGTTGTGTCCCATCCGATCAGCACATAAAACATTAATCTGTACGGCAACATGTATTTCTTGAGTATTGCTATTCCTGCTAATACTTCCTGTTCTGTCTCCATAGAGTCCCATGCGAATCTAATTTGTTTCCACGGTTTAACTTTAGACAAGAGTTTGGCTTTTTCATCATCTATGAGCCGAATATCTAGCCCTTGGCTAAAGTCCGTTTTTATCTTGTGTTTGATGACTTGGTTGAGAATTAAATTAAAATGTTCACTATCTCCTGTTAAGTTGTTGTCCATAATCATTAGATGCTCTTGACCTCTCCAGAATTGGTGAATGTCTGCTACTGGGTGAAGTTTACCCTCCTTCTTTGGCACGATGCAGAACCCGCATTCTCTGATACATCCTCTTGTCGTGAATCCCATAGCGTAATCTGTGCCGTATAGAGAGTAATCAGGGTACGTTGTTTCTATTTCTCTAGGTAGCTTTATGTCTATGTCGTGGCCACTTCCCCCTTGGACAACTTCACAATCAGAGGGAAAGTAACTATACTCGTCTGTTGCCTTGAAAATCTTAGAAGAATATATTTTATCGGGATGGTCGAATAATGGAGCGTACATCTTTACTTCGTCACCCTGTGCCTTGTGATGTGTTGATAGCTTCATTAATGCAAGGTTAGGTATTTTGCTATCTACATCAACTAGCCCTATATTCATGTGCTTGCCCCTTTCAAATATAGATCGTCCACATGATGGTTTTAGCGAAAGGGGGTTGCCCCCCATGTGTACTAAATATTTTCCAATGGACACCACTCAGGGAAAAGGTGTTTTTGAGTTGCCTCATCGTATTCAAGTCTCAATAATCTCGGATTGTATTTTCTGGATATTACTGCCTTACATCTGCACTCCGCTATACTATTCGCTCTTTCTACGTTTGGGCAGTTGAAGCAACTTGTAACAACTGTTTGATAAATCTTGTCCATGGTATTACCTCCTAAAATGGTATGTCGCTGCCTAGGTCTAGCTCCCCTGCTTGGATTGTTGTATTACTCTGCTGTTCACCCTTCGGGCTGAGAAATTGAATATCATCAGCGATAACATCAGTTGAATATTTCTTAATCCCTTCTTTATCCGTGTATGAGCTGAGTTGGAGAGATACACTAACCGCAGCCTGTTTGCCTTTTCCAAGATAATTTGCAACAAGTTCACCGAGTTGTTTAAACGCTTTGCATTGGATGAAGTCTGCTTCTCGTTCTCCTTGAGCGTTCTTAAATCTTCGATCAACTGCCAACGTGAAGGTGGTCACGGCCACCCCTGATTTTCCGTAACGTAATTCGGGGTCACGAACGATTCTTCCAACCAATACTATTTGGTTCAAATTAATAACCTTCTTCCACTATTTTTCCTAACGATGTTACCATTTCCCTAAGCAATTTATTTTCTAATTCAAGTTCCTGAATTCTACTAATAGATGTTTTATTCAGCCACTCTACGAGCTCTATAGCATGTTTTGTAGATAAAAAACCCTTCTTATGGCTCGCTAGTAAGATGCGGTACTTCATGCCCCTACCTCATATTTCTTTTGGCAGATCATACAGAGCGCGTGGCCATATTTCTTTTCGCTAAATGTCGCTATTGCTTGGTTGATTGTGTTGCCGCATCCTGGGGTTGAACATTTTAAGTTAGCTGGATTAGATGATGGTCTTACTGCATCCGCTTGAGTCAATGGTTGTCGTGGCGTAGTCTCTGCCTTATCCCTATTGCCTGTGGCGTGGTTGGCATCGTCATCTTCCTCACTCGCTATACCTAAGATAGCTGAGAGAGCATATCTACGTCCGTAGGTGATCGCGCTACCTGCGCCCTGTGCTGTGACTTTATCTGCTTTGAGTACAAGTGGTTCCCCCTCTATCCATTCTCCGCTAGAGTGCATTAAAAGCGTAGTGATAACGATGTGTTCACCGTCCCCTGAGGGACTCTGCAAGCAACTCAAACCATGTATGTGCATTAGTTCCTTAGTAGTGTTGATTACCTCGCTCAGAGGGGCGTACTTACTCTTAAAGAATGGATTATTTGCTATGTTCTTAGGGTTTGTTACCTCTCCTTGGAACTTGCATAGTGCCATTGCTATATTTGCGATTGATTCAGATTTTTTCATATTAAATAGTCCTTTCATATTTAATTTCATAGGCTTGCATAAATTCTTCTAACGCTTCTAGCAGATCAGGCGTAACCCATGCCTTAAAGCTAATTTCTACCTCTTGAGGCTGAACAACTTCGGGGATTATCTCCGGCACAACTTCTTCTGCAATTTCCATCACTGCCACTGGCTCAGGTTCAATTACTGTCTCTACTATCGGCTCAATAACTTCTGGAACAATGGCTATTTCCTCAGCGTGTTTCCTGTCTGCCTCTTCCTTGAGTAGTCTTGCAGCTTCAACCCTTTCAGCTCTAAGTGTTGCTTGTTCCTCTGCATAAACTCTCGACTGTTCTCGCTTCTCTTCCTGCGCCTTGTTATATGACTCTTGCTTGGCTTTCTGATCATCTAGTCTAGTTTTCTCCTGTAGTGCTGCACCAAGATTCAGCCCTTTCAGGTAAACTTCTCTGACCTGCATTTCAAAATCTGACTGTAGGCCGGATATTATCAATAGATCGCTTCTCGTCTTATCGAGGACTAAGATAATATCTTCCTTAATGCTTTTCATCTTCTCAGCAATGGTGAGCCACTTATCGATCCAAACCTTTTCAATTGGCACAAGTTCAACTAATTCTCCGATAGTTTCGTTATAAAAGGCGATAATCTCAGCTTTCTTCTCAGCTTTCACCTTTTGCTCATAGGTTTTTACTTGGATGTCAATCGCTATGATAGGCTTATCAATCAGGTTGACGATTTCTTTAACCTTGGTGTCAAAATCATTATAGGGTTTCATGCAATCTACTTTGATTTCCTTGCGCCGTTCCTCTATTGCTTCTTTGAACTTTCTGAGCGTTGCTCTGTCCGTCTTGGCTGTTTTGATTTCGGTATCCGTGTAGGTTAAGTTGTTGTAATGCCCCAGTTTTTCAGTAAGTTCAGCTATTAATTCAGCGTTGTTGAACTTGATTAGCTCTGGTATTTG
>Ga0209386_1000289_pt1 | contig 25994 bp, 18 predicted proteins | sample NGEPertwo_FD_184510 | JGI IMG/M metagenome (GOLD analysis project Ga0209386, IMG submission 184510) | Arctic peat soil microbial communities from the Barrow Environmental Observatory site, Barrow, Alaska, USA - NGEE Permafrost154B-two... | ecosystem: Environmental > Terrestrial > Soil > Wetlands...
CACTTCTCTATAATGAAGAAGTTGATTCGCTCATTGTTCTTTCGAAACTCTTTCGAGTCTCCTCATTGGCTGTCCTTGTTGTTTAGTTTTCAAAGATCAGGACGATCTGGGTGTCACCGAAGCCAAGACTCGAACACGATGTTCGAGATTAGTAGCGTCGCCATGGATGGCTAGATGCCGTGATGGCGGGAGGTGACAAAGACCATGGTCTTCTTCGCCCATTTTGGCCAGATCTACATCTTAGCATTTTCAACTCGCGTTGTCAATGACTAATTTATGTTGTTCTCTTTACTTACCCGCGTATGTTTTTAAACTTCAGTATATGTTTTGCGGCACTTAAATATACTAACATATTATTCACTATCTTGTCAAACTTTATCTTGTCAAACTTTTTGAATGCATCTATTCACGTGTCGTCTGGTGAAATATATTTGAACAAATCAGAGTACTAAACTGATAATGATAATGATGATTAAGTTAACAGTCTAGTACTCCAGTACATTCCTACATTATTTTCCAAACTTTACAAGATAATATTTTTTCTTTCCATGACGTATGACAAGATATTTTCCATCTAGGAGTTCCAATTGAGGGATAGATGTTTCTGTATCTGCACACCTAATATCGTTAATATAAATCGCGCCATTCTCTATTGCCTCTCTTGCTTGTCGTTTAGAAGTGACCACTCCCGCTTGAATCAGCAAGTCGACAAACCCTATTTCTGAATTATCGATTGTTGCAGAAGGCACCTCGCTAAACCCTTCTTCAACTTCTTCCGCAGACAGATTCCTTAGGTTTCCTCCGAAAAGAGCACTAGATATTTTTTTTGCCCGTTCAAAAGCATCTTGTCCGTGAACTAGCCTCGTCACATCTATCGCTAATGTCCGTTGAGCCCTTCTCTTTTCAGGCTCTTTTTCTACTCCTAGTGCCAACTCATCAATCTCTTCTGTAGATAAGAAGGTAAAGTATTTTAAAAACTTTACAACATCCCTATCATCTGTGTTCAACCAAAATTGATAGAATTTATACGGGGACATCTTTTCAGGATCTAACCAAATAGCTCCTGCTTCTGTCTTTCCGAACTTAGTTCCATCACTTTTGGTGACGAGCGGCATGGTTAGCCCGTACATCTCTTTCTCTTCAGGAACTGAAGTTCTTCTAATTAAATCAATTCCAGTAGTAATATTACCCCACTGGTCACTTCCACCTATCTGCATCTCACAACCGTACATTTCATTAAGTTTTAAGTAATCGTAGGATTGTAGGATTGTGTAGCTGAATTCCGTGAAGGATATTCCTTTACTCATGCGTGCCTGCACTGCGTCTTTAGCGAGCATAGCCCCTAACGGAAAGTTCTTGCCGATATCCCGAAGAAATTCAATAACTTGGAGGGAGCCTAGCCACTCATAATTGTTGGCGAGTATGGCAGGATTCTCTTGGCTATCAAAATCTAAGAAACGACCGAGCTGATTTTTAATTTTTTGAGCCCACTGTGCAACAACCTCTTCTGGGTTTAATGTCCTCTCAGAAGCTTTGCCACTTGGATCACCAATGAGTCCGGTTCCTCCTCCTACTAAGGCAATAGGTCTATGTCCTGCGAGTTGGAACCGCTTTAAGACTAAAAGGGGCAGCAAATGTCCAATATGCAGGCTGTCCGCAGTCGGATCAAATCCGCAATATAACGTCATTGGACTCTTTGCTAATCTTCTTCGCAATGCTTCCTCATCGGTATGTTGATAAATAAGTCCCCGATCCTGTAATTCCCTGAAAACGTCCATAAAATTGATCTCCCCTATTAATTATTTTATTCATCCAAGACCTTGAATCAGCGAAAACAGCAAAATCCCCCAACTCTAAAGTTGAGGGACGAAAACACTTCCGCGGTACCACCCACATTAATGTCGCTATTAAAAACAACATCCAGCTTAATTAGCGGTAACGAGCTTATCCGAGAGTTGTTAACTCTAGTCATGAGGTGTACCTATTGGTTTCGGGGTCGGTTTGCACCCTGCGCCGACTCTCTGTTACCTTCTGCCAAGTCTCTTCTCAATCATACCATTTGCAATATGTACATAAGCTTTATCATGATATTATATCGTGTGTAAGTGGAGCTCGCAACTAATCTGACGTATTTCTTTAATTGATTCTCAGCAGGATTTCCTTACAATTGTAGAAGTATGATATAATTAAAGAAAATTGTATCATACTAACTAGCCTCATTCTTTTTACTAACAGGAGGTACATACTATGCCATCATCCCGGAAGCCCTCAAAACCACGGCGTCAAAAGCACTCGTCAAAAGGTCGGATCGTTCTCTTGTCCTTAGTGAGTTTTGGTGCACTTACTATGATTGGACTAGTAATTTTCATTGGAATTGCTGCTGCGGGTACTCCTAAGTGGGATCCTAATGTACTTATTGTCAAACAGAACTCCACTTTGCTTGACATGAACAACGTCAAATTTGCTCAGGTACATCTTGACGAAAACCGTGTGGTTGTCCCGTCTTCTGAGATTCCAGATCTTGTGAAGAAAACATTCGTCGCAGTTGAAGACAAACGCTTTTACGAGCACAATGGTGTTGATCCCATCCGGATTATAGGCGCTGCAGTGAACGATATTCGCTCCAGAAGCGCTAAAGAAGGGGCCAGCACCATCAGTATTCAACTTGCTCGTAACGCTTTTATCGAAGATCCCACTGCCAAAACACTTAGCCGTAAGATTCAGGAAGCAATTCTTGCCATTAAACTTGAACACGAATACACCAAGGATGAGATTCTCACGTTTTATCTCAATAGAATTTCCCTCGGTCAATCGTCATTCGGGATTCAAACCGCAGCAAAAACTTACTTTGGCGAAGACCTTGCGAATTTAAAACCAGATCAAGTTGCTCTCCTAGCAGGTTTACCACAGGCTCCTAGTCAATATAATCCTTATAGTCATCCCGAATCGGCCAAAACCCGACGCACCACCGTTCTCGGAGTAATGCGCGATGCTGGAATTATAAGCGCCAAAGAATATGGTACGTATAATCTTGCCGAGTTTACCTATGTTGACACGGTGAAGAAGAATCTTGGTGTAGGCCAGAAAACGACCTTATCTAATACCAAATATCCCGCTTTTGTAAATAAAGTCATTGAAGAGCTAGAGACTGTTTATAATCTTACCGAAGATCAAATATTCAGCGGAGGTTATCAAATTTATACGACAGTCAACCCTAAAATTCAGGATGCTATTGAAGCTGCGTTTAGTGACTCAACCAATTTCCCCACAGGAATTGATAGCACAAAGGTCCAAGGAGCAATGACCGTTATCGAGCCTTCGACTGGTGCGATTCAGGGAATGGCTGGTGGACGGGACTATAAGACCGGCGATTGGAACCGCGCTTGGCGGACTAAAAAACAACCCGGATCAACGATCAAACCATTAGTTGTCTATGGCCCAGCCATTGAGAAAGGTGGATATTTCCCAGGAACCGTTCTTGACGATATGCCGGTAAGTTTCAAATCCGGCAATGACACCTATTCACCTACTGACTTTGATACTATAAGTAGAGGCTGGAAAGGCCTTATTACCATGCGATATGCCCTTGAGGATTCCGTCAATGTCTATGCCGTCAAATTACTTAACCTCATCGGGATCGATTACGGCTGGACGTTTGGAAAATCACTCGGACTTGATCTAACAGATAGAGATAAAGTTTTAAGCTTGGCGCTAGGCACTCCATCTATATCCACGCTGGACATGGTGACCGCTTATGGAATATATGCCAACAACGGTGTTAAAGTCACTAGCCATACCGTTGTAAAAGTCTTAGACAGTAAGGGGAAAACCCTAATTACTCCTACTATTACAAAGGACCGCGTAATGAAGGAAACTACAGCCTATATTATTAATGATATGTTGCGAAGCGTTGTTACCAACGGAACAGGCACTAGTGCGCAAATTGGAAACTGGGCTATCGCTGGTAAAACTGGGACCACTTCGTTGGATCCTAAGTACTATGGTAATAAGTCTGGTAACCCTGATGCCTGGTTTGCTGGCTATACTCCTAATTACGCTGGAGTTGTTTGGATGGGTTATGATAAAGACCTCGACAGGCAGCATTATTTACGAAATGTCTATGGTGGAAGCTTTCCCGCTAAAGTCTGGAAGAAAGTCATGACGGCCGCTCTTAAGGATCTCCCTGTACAATCAAAATTTACAATCCCCGCGGGAATTATTAGCGGCTCCTTTGATACGAAATCAGGTTTGCTCCCCAGCAGTTTAACTCCAACCAAGTTTATCTCCACTGAGATTGCTGCCCAAGGAGATTTCCCGACACGGGCTGGTAATGTATGGATTCAAAAAGATGTAGACGCAGCTCAACCTGACATGTTAGCATATCCAGATTCGTTGGATACTTTAAGTAAAACATTCTTGAATTTACCCAGCCGGTCTCCGTCATGGACATGGCCGTCCAACGAGGCTCCCTACAAACCGCCTACCGAGACCGCTTCTGCTCCAGATCCAGATCCAACAATAGAATCTCCACCGGTTGATCCGTCGCTTCCCTCACCCACTCTTGGACCAATCGATTATAAAGCAAAAACATTTAAAGCAGTTATCCCCATAACTGTCCCCAAAGAAAATAAGGGAGATTCTATTATTATTTACCTTCAGCGGCCTGGGAAGGCCCAAGAACTGAGCTTTCCCGTTGAGGCTTCGAACGCAGAATCAACGCGCATTTCCATTTCACTTGATGATAACGGTAAGCCTCCTATACCAGGTGAATATGTCTTCTGGGCAGCTTTTGAAAACAGGGACGGTTCGGGTGTCGGACCTCCATCTGGCAGGGTTAAATTATCTCTGACAGACAAATAATGCCTAATTTATTTTGATATTTAGAATAGCACTGTAGACCTTGAGAGTCACAGTGCTATTCTATTTCTTTCTAGTTACATAACTACTTCTAACTCAAATGCAGAGATTCTTACTTTAGCTCAACAACCGTAACTCCAGAGTCTCCTTCTCCATATTCACCGATTCTAAAGCTACGAACGTGAGGGTGTCCTCTCAGAAAATCTTGTATACCCGCTCTCATTGCCCCTGTCCCTTTGCCATGAATAACGCAAATCTGACCGATTCCACCGAGAATTGCATCATCGAGATATTTATCCAGAGCATATGTTCCCTCATCGACGAGCATGCCTCTCAAATCGATCTCGCTACGGATCGCCTCCGCCTTATGAATTCCAATGTTGACTTCTCTTGAATATTTAGGTTGGATTTTCATTTCCTCATGGGCTAACTTTAATTCCGCCAATGGAACCATGATTTTCATAATACCCGCTTGAACTAGAACGTCTCCGTTGGAATTCGGGAGCTTTAAGACTTGCCCTTTCTGCCCAATTTTCGTCATGTTGACCGTCTGCCCAAGCTTAATTTGACTTGCCAATAATTCACTGCCCGAGCGTTTTACTTGTCGACCATTATCCAGCTTCGCTGAGATACGCCGAAACCCCTGCCGAGCTTTCTCTATATCTTGCTGTTGTTTGTTATCTTTTTTAAGAGCCTCTTTTAGCTCTTCTATTAACACGTCAGCTTCACGTTTAGCTCTTCTAGTTAGCTCGCTGGCCTCATCTTTCGCTAGCGCCAATAGTATTTCAAATTCCTCGTCTAAGCGTATCGTCTTTTCTTCCAAGGCCTTAGTTTGCTTTTCTACCGCTTGTCGGTTTGTTTGGGCAATTTGTTTTTCTACTTCAATCTCCCGGCGGGTTTCTCCCAAGTTTTCGATCAGATCTGCGACCTGCATTTCCCGTTCTGTGACAAACGTACTGGCTTTTTGCAGGACTCGTTCGCTTAACCCCAACCTTCCAGCAATAGTAAACGCATTACTCTTTCCAGGAATTCCAATTAGCAACCGGTAGGTTGGGCGCAAGGTCTCCATATCAAACTCCACTGAAGCATTTTTAACCCGCGGAGTTTCATAGGCAAACGTCTTTAAAGCACCATAGTGCGTTGTCGATACGGTTCGGCAGCCTCGTTCATGCAGTTCTGCCAAAATACCCATCGCAAGTGCTGCGCCTTCAGTCGGGTCTGTCCCCGCCCCAAGCTCATCGAGCAAGATCAAAGACCGTCCGTCTGAGTGGTTAATAATTTCTACGATGTTTTTCATATGCCCGGAGAAGGTACTCAAGGATTGCTCAAGACTCTGTTCGTCTCCAATGTCAGCGAAAATCTGGGTAAAAACCCCCATCCGAGAATCGCTTTCTGCTGGAATGTGTAGACCCGCTTGAGTCATGGCCGCCATGAGACCGACTACTTTCAGTGCTACTGTTTTCCCTCCTGTATTGGGACCAGTAATTACTAATGTATCAAAATCTATCCCTAGTTCTACCGTAAGAGGGACAACCGTCCCTAAAATGAGCGGATGCCGGGCTTGAACAAGCTTCACATGTTGCCCCAAGACTAATTCCGGTGCACCGGCATTCATTGTTTCACTCAAATGTGCCTTGGCCATCACCATATCTAATTTGCACAAGTCTTCATGAAGCTCTGCCACGGCATCACCCCGCACCTCAATTTGGGCGGAAAGCATTTGGAGAATTCGTTGAACCTCACGCTGTTCCCTCAAAATCACTTCACGCAGTTCGTTGCCCAAATGTACTACAGGCATGGGTTCAATAAACAAGGTTGCCCCGCTGGCCGATTGATCGTGAACAATTCCTGGAAAAGCTGTACGATATTCCTGCTTGATCGGTAGAACATAGCGATCCGAACGTTGCGTAATAATATTATCTTGTAACATTTTCTGATACGAAGAATTCCTCAAGGTTCCCTCTAAAGTTTCTCGAATACGATGTTGTAGCCGATCCAGAGAACGTCTTAGGTCTGAAAGTATAGAGGATGCATTGTCCGCTACCTTTCCATCTTCAGAAATGCAGCGGGAGATTTCATCTTCTAGTTCCTTCTGTGGTTCAATGGGCAATACGATCTCCCACAATCCAGGAAATTCATCTTTTAATTCCAGAAGGAGTTGTTTTGTTTTGCGCCCGACTCGAAGCGTATCCAGAACCGCTAGAAGTTCCTCCCCATGAATTACTCCTCCGCGTAAACACCGCTCGATATAAGAACGAATTTCTTTGGCCCCTCTCACTGAAAAAAGAGGGTTCCCCCTCAATAGGCTCTTTGCCTCTTCGGTTTCCTGCAATGCCTTGCGTACCGATTCAAAGTCAACAAAAGGTTTTAAGGCCACAGCTAGTTCCTGTGCGCGTGGTAAGATACAATAATCCGCTAAATGTGCTAATACCTTATGAAAATCCAGTTTATTTAGGACTTTATCTTCAATTCCCATAGTGCCTCACCTCCTCCTACCTATAGTACGCCCCGGAAGAAATGCCCTTTCGTAAATCCGTCCGGAAAAAGAGAAATTAAGTCAGTCATCCCTTCTTGTGAGGTCCATGCTGACTTCTTGCCTCCATATAAATTATCCCAAGCCTCAACAAACACACGAACAATCCGCTCAACTTGCTCAGGAGTTTGTCTTGTCAATTGCAAACGAATGGTTGAAAACCCCATGCGCCGGATTTGGGCAAGCTCTTCGTAGAGGTTGAGGATCTTCACATTAAATAGATGCATCCGGCACTCCTGATCTGTCTCCACTGGAAAATCATAACGCATCCGATCTCGCAGGTAATGCGGTTCTTGCACACACGTTCCGGCACACTGTGGCCCCTTTTTGCCACCCATCGTTGCCCCAACTGGACAGTATTCGCTCACCATCATCTCGAGATCTCCAAATGTCAAGAGCTCCACTCCCTGCCATTTCGCTAAATGCGAGAGTTGTTCGTGGTGCAGCTCGGGAGAAAGAGTCAGCCCTTTGGCTCCCAGACGCAAGAAGTAAGCAAGGCTGGCCTCATTAAAAATATTTAATGAATAATCCACTTCAAACGGCCAATCCGCATCAACAGCCCTCATGATCTCTAACTCTCCAAGATTTGAAATCATTAGCTTCGGCTTTTCCGTCCACGTTGTCGCCTTATGCAGATCCGACAAGAGACTTGCACTTTGAGCCTCATTTAAGATACGTGGTAAACGCCAAACGCAATCAATTCCCAGCTTTCTGCAGCTTTCGAAACTTGTACGAATCTCTTCTAGGGAAAATCTACGCCTGGACCGCCAATGTTCCCCACCAATGAGCACTCGATGAGCGCCCGCTTTAAGTGCGGCCTGTAACGTTTCAATATCACTCACCGCCACAGAAACTTGTGGGCAAACGCTCTCCCTTAATCCTGCACGTTCTTCGGCCTGACGCTGTTTCCAACGCTCTACCCTCAGCCCATATGTGTGCCGATCAACTTTTGGCCTTGGGGCTAATTTTAGTAATTCTTCAACTACTAGACGGCGCATTTCATTGAGATCACTGACCGGGAGCATTATCCCCTCATCGACTTCCAACTCCAGTTCGTCTAGCCAAAAGGGCGTTGTGCCTAAACGGCCTAACTGTTGGAAGGCATATTCCCATGTCAAAGGTCTTTTCAAAGCTGCTTGAGCTGTGCCCACCGAATAAATCGTGGCACTACGCTGGTTACCCACGACATCCAGTCGTAATTTTTCTCCAACATGTCCGGTTAAGCGCATGGTCAGTGGACTTTTGCGTTGCTCTCGTCCCTCTTGGAAACTTACACGAGCCGTTTCCATTAACAACGCATCATTGGTCTTAAATACCCTGTCTCCTGCTTGGGCCATCCCAAGAAACTCAATCTGCACAGTTTCTCCGCGTAACCCTTCTACTACCTCTATTAATTCTCTCCATATCTTTCCAACAGTGACCCCTTCTCGTCCACGGCCAGTCCAAAACTCAATCCCGTCACCCGGGTGTAAAGTAGCCTCCAACTTGAGAGATAATCGTCCAGCATCTAGGCGTGCCACCCTTCCGAGACGGGTTCCTCGGTTGTTCGGGCGGCTATAGCTCATAAGCTCTGCCCCAAGGTTTTCCCTGAAATACCCGCTTGTAAAATCACGGTTAAAAACCTGGAGCAATTCTTGATGTTCATCGGGAGTAAGCAAAGATCTACCTTCCGTTTGATCGTCGATCCGATTTAAGGCTTGACGATAGAGACGAATGACAGTTGCCACATACTCAGGACGCTTCATTCTACCCTCTACCTTAAGGGAATGAATGCCGATTCGCTTTAACTCAGCCAATTCCTCAGCCAGATTTAAATCCCGCGGGCTTAACAAGTGTTCCCCCAATTTATTTTGGGCTAATAGGTTTTCATGCTCTTTATTCACAAGTTGATAGGTCATCCGACAAGGTTGTGCACACGTTCCTCGGTTTCCGCTCCGTCCCCCAATAAAACTGGACATGAGGCATTGCCCGGAATAGCCGATACAAAGTGCGCCGTGCACAAACACTTCAAGATCTAACGGCGTCTTCGCCGCAATAATTCTCATTTCAACAGCTGAGGTCTCCCTGGCCAACACGGCTCGGCAAAAGCCTAACGCTTCCAAGTGTTGAACACCCCAACTTGTATTAACCGTCATTTGTGTGCTAGCATGAGTTTCCATTTCCGGAAGAATCGTGTGAATTAACTCTGCCACACCCACATCTTGCAAAATCACGGCATTGACACCGATATCATGTAAAGTAAAGAGATAGTCTAACAGCTCCGGAAGCTCTTGGTCCGCAATAAGTATATTCACAGTCACATACACTTTAACCTGTCGCTCATGGGCATACCGAACTGCCTTTTGCAATTCTTCTAGATCGAAATTTGCTGCGCTTGCTCTGGCACTAAAGCTCTTTCCTCCGAGGTAAACAGCGTCTGCACCATTTTCCACAGCGGCTTTGAAGGCCTCAAAACTCCCTGCAGGAGCCAAAAGTTCCAATGGTAGGGTTTCCTTAGTTCTAATCACATTCATTTACTTATTCCCCTGTTTCTACATAGAGCTATTATGTAATAATTATCGCTCTGCTCCGTAACCACTTTATTATAAATGTTTACCTTTAATTTGTACAATGAACGCTATAGGTGGGTCATAGGTTTTCAATTTGCCAGTCTATAGGTGTTTTTCCAATAGAACTCAAATAGTTATTTGATCTAGAAAAGGGTCTACTCCCGAAGAAGCCGCGATATGCGGATAGTGGGCTCGGATGTGGGGATTTAATTATAATGTGATTTGGATTAGTAATCAGGAAGGATTTGGATATAGCATTATTTCCCCAAAGAATAAACACGATAGGATCTTGCCGCTGATTTAATAGAGTAATCACCTTATCTGTGAACGTTTTCCAGCCAATGTTTCTATGAGAGTTTGCCTGACCAGCAACCACAGTAAGTGCTGTGTTTAATAAAAGTACTCCTTGATCTGCCCACTTTTTTAAATAGCCGTTATTAGGAATGAAGCAAAGCAAATCGCTTTGAAGTTCCTTAGCGATATTGACTAAGGTCGGCGGTAGAACTATTCCTGGTTTAACAGAAAAACTAAGTCCATGCGCCTGATTTGCGCCATGATAGGGGTCTTGGCCCAAAATAACAATCTTAACGTCTTTATAAGCCGTATAATGAAGTGCATTAAATATGTCCTCCATATCCGGGTAAATAGTTTTTGTCCTATATTCTGTTATTAAAAACTGCCTTAATTCTTGATAATAATCCCGCTTAAACTCCTTGTTTAATAGGCTTTGCCAGTCATTATTAAAAATAATCATAAATTTATAATTCCTTCACTCCATAGTACTCAATTCAAGTTAATTAATAATTTAAGAAGACCGGGAGTCACTTGTTCAAGCGTAACATTCTTGCCATTGTACATGCATGTTAGACCCCAAATCCATCAAGAAAAATCATAACCATGTGCATTCTAGGATTCCCCTTTCCGCGCCTTTAAAGACCATTTTTCTGACCGTTATAAAAAAAGGCACCTGGCGATCCAGGTGCTTTACTTAGCATCATCATTAACCACTTACTCGGTCTTATCTCCGAGTAGCTGCATTAATGTTTCTTGTTCTGCTCGCAATTTAGCGAGTTCATCGGCTAAATTCAGGGCGGTTAAAACAGCAATTCGTTGAGCACTCAAGCGAGGTAACCGTTGAGCGATCATACGCATCCTTTTATCAACTTCATGCGCCAGCCCCTCGATATACGGTGCTGTGCCCTCACCGCGGACCACATGTTTTTCTCCAAAAATCTCAACGGTTATTTTAACTGATTCAAGTGTCACAAATTCCCCTCGCTCTCTTAATGCCGTATTATATTAATCTTTTCTTCTATTTTCGCCATTCCGCCGCAAAATCCTGCTGAATTCCCTCTAAAACGCGCGAATTCAGTAGATTTACTTCCTCATCAGTAAGCGTTCGTTCTAAGGACTGATACCGCAACGAGAACGCCAGGCTTTTGCGATCATCGGGTATAGGTTTCCCCCTATAGACATCAAATATCTCTACTTGCTGTAACAATTCGCCACCGAGCTTCCGCATCTTAGACATAACCGCATCAGCTGGGGTCTCACTGGCTACAACTACGGCTAGATCTCTTTGTATTGCAGGGAAACGAGGTATAGAGTGAGCACGAACGGTTGGTCGCATCCTTGCAAACAATGCGTTAAATTCTAATTCGAAGACTATCACACGTTCCAGCCCCCATTCCTTCTCCAGGGAAGGATGCATTTCACCTAGGAATCCTATGCACTCATTCTCGAGATAAACGTCAGCAGAACGTCCCGGGTGTAATAAAGATTGATTGTTAGCTATACGGTATTCCAATTTAAGCCCGAATTCCAGAGCCACTTCTTCTAAAATCCCCTTGAGATAGTAGAAATCATAGTTTACAGCTTGGTTTAGCCAATGCCTCCCGCTCTTTCCGACAGCGAGTCCGGCCACTCGCAATTCTTCTCGAGGAAGATTCTGCAATGGCTGCGTCTCTCCCCAATAAGTATTGCCGATTTCAAAAATAGTCACATCGGTTTTTCGACGTGCAACGTTTCGGGCAGCTACGTCAAGCAGTCCTGGAACTAAAGAGGTTCGCATCACACCTAGTTCTTCCCGTAACGGATTGAGCAAAGCAATCGAATGCTTTGCGCTACCCCACTGGGCACCTGATTCAGCACGAGTGAACGAATAGGTAATTACCTCATCCATTCCAGATTGAGCTAAAGCTTTTCGCAGTCGCCGGCGAAATTCCTGTTCTGAATTTCTCCGACCTTGCGTTTGATCCCCTCGAGGAAGAGTTGTAGGTATGCGGTCATAGCCCATCAGACGAGCTACTTCTTCCATAAGGTCTTCTTCAATTTCAATGTCTGCACGGTAGGTCGGAATCTCAACGTCGAATAGACCATCTTGTTCCTGATACTCAAAATTCAAATCCTGCAGAACCTGGTGGATTTCTGCTGTTTTAAGTTCGATACCAAGTACAGTCGCCGCATGTTGGATAGAGAGCTTGACTCGACGGTGAGGAGGAAGATTCTTCACTTCATCCACCAATGCTACAGGCCGCCCCGCTCCTAATTCTAGGATGAGATCACAAACCCGTCCTAGTGTAGCCACGCATCCATAGGCATTAATTCCCTTTTCATAACGATTAGAAGCCTCCGACCTTAGTCCTAAGCGACGGCTTGTTCGCCGAATACTAACGGCTGAAAAATGTGCCGATTCTATCAGTAATCGCTTCGTATCCTGCGTCACTTCACTGTTTAGGCCACCCATTACACCAGCCACTGCCAATGCTTGGTGATCGTCTGCAATAACAAGTGTATCCGCTTGCAGAAAGCGTTCAACGCCATCCAAGGAAACAATTATTTCGTTGGGATACCCAGTGCGGACGTGAATGTCCCCACTGATCTTATCCCTGTCAAAAGCATGTAACGGTTGTCCCATCTCCAACATACAGTAGTTCGTTATATCTACAATATTGCTGATGGGGCGAACTCCAGCCGCTTTAAGTCGTCTTTGCATCCACTGCGGAGAAGGAGCAATCTTGACATCTTCAACCACTAAGCCTGCATAACGCCAACATAATTCCTTTTCCTCGATGATAATCCGAAAATCCGGGGCTGTTGGCAGGGCAAGCACTTGATTATGTTCTGCCCATTTCGGTAAATGGGGCTTTTTCCGGGTCAGAGAGGCGACTTCACGAGCAACATTCACCATCGCCAAACAATCTGGTCGGTTGGGATAAAGTTCCAAGTCTAGAATGCTGTCCTCACGTCCTAAATAGTTGCCAACATTCTCTCCAATCGGGGCATCTGGTGATAGAATGAGAATCCCATCCGCGCTGCGTTCCAAGCCTACCGTAGCATCAAGAAGCAGCTCTTCATGGGAACAAAACATACCGTAAGAGACAACCCCTCTGAGTTTGGATTTCCGGATGGAAAGTCCATTTGGAAGGTTAGAACCTACCAAGGCAACAGGAATTCGGTCTCCAACCTCTAAGTTTTTTGCGCCTGTAACAATAGTAATCTCCTCATGGCCTACGTTCACTACACAAACCAATAATCGATCTGCATCAGGATGTTTTATTAAACTCACTATTTCGCCAATCACTACTTTTTCGAAGCCTTTATTTAAATTCGCGACATCTTCGACTTCGATCCCGCCACGGGTTAACGTTTCCGCTAACTCTTCTGCGCTCTGATCGACATCAACTAGTTCACGTAACCATTCTAAACTGACTTTCATGACCTTCCCCCCTTAAAACTGTTGTAAAAAGCGCAAATCATTATCAAATAAGAGTCTCATATCTTCAATTCCATATTTCAACATGGCGATTCTCTCTACTCCCATACCGAAGGCAAATCCCGTGACCTCTTTCGGATTATAGCCACCCATTTCTATCACCTTGGGATGTACCATTCCTGACCCCAATACTTCTATCCATCCAGACCCTTTGCAAAGACGGCATCCTGCGCCCCCACAAAGCATACAGGAAATATCCACTTCTGCGCTTGGTTCAGTGAAAGGAAAAAAACTCGGCCGTAACCGGATTTCTCTAGATTCGCCAAACATTTGCCGGGAAAAATTCAAGAGTATCCCCTTGAGATCTGACAAGCGGATGCCACTGTCAATAACAAGGCCCTCTACCTGGTGGAACATTGGAGAATGGGTCGCATCGTCATCATTACGATAGACTGTACCAGGCGCAATGATTTTCAGAGGAAGTGCTGGACAGAGCTTCTCCATCGTACGAATCTGTACGGGAGAGGTGTGCGTCCGTAGCAAAATCTCTTCTGTAATATAAAAGGAATCCTGCATCTCGCGAGCTGAGTGATCCTTCGGTAAATTAAGGGCTTCGAAGTTATAATAATCCGTTTCAATTTCAGGCCCTTCAGCGATTTGGAATCCCATTCCCAGGAAGATATCTTCAATTTCTTCAACAATCTGTGTTATAGGGTGAAGATGTCCACGCTGAACACGAGCTCCTGGTAACGTAATATCAATGCATTCTGTTGCCAACCGCTTCTGTAGGGACATCAGGTCTAACTCGGCACCACGTTCTTCCCACGCTTGCTCCAAACGACTACGCACCTCGTTGACAACTTGCCCCATGATCGGTCGCTCTTCCGGGCTTAAGCTGCCCATTTGGCGCAGCAAAGCGGTGAACGATCCTTTCTTTCCGAGAACTTTTACTTTAAGCTCTTGGAGCGCTTCCAGTCCATCTATCTTCTTCAGTTCGCGTAATGTCTCTTCTCCTATACGATGTATTTCATTTTTCAAGTTGACCACCCTCTCCAAATATATCACGGCATCTAACCAATATAATAAAAAAGGACGCCCGTCCCTTGAAAGGGACGAGAGTCTACTCTCGCGGTACCACCCTAGTTTGGCCAATTTAGCCACACTCTATAGTTATCTTAATAAGAGGTGGGTACCTTCTTTTAACCCGATCATCAAATTATTCAGGTAACTGGTATAATAATTACCTTATTTACAGAAAATTATAGCATAACTCTTCTATGTTTTACAAGAAATCCCTTTGCCGAACAATTTCATAGAGCATTATTCCGGTCGCGATCGCCACATTTAGTGACTCAACGTCGTGTGCCATGGGAATTGTAACACACTGGACATCAGCCTTCCTGAAAATTGGAGAGGGTCCATTTCCCTCGTTTCCTACAACGAGGGCGAGTGGCCCTTCCGTAAGTTTGGTTTGGTAGATTGAGCTGCCGTTGATATCCCCCATGAGGACATTCAACCCATGGTTTCTACAAAAATCCAAGATATCTACAGGCTGTTGACCAGACAGAAAGATTAGTGAAAAAATGGCGCCCATTGTACTACGCAACACTTTGGGATTATATAAATCGACAGTCCCCGGTGTCAAACAAACATAACGCACTCCTGACGCTAACGCTGTGCGCAAAATAGTGCCCATATTCCCGGGATCTTGGATACCATCTAAAACAAGCAAAACCGAATTTCGATCAATTTGCAGATCTTTCCAAGTATAGGTGGTTTGGCGTACAACGGCTAAAATTCCTTGCGGTTCTTCTGTTGCACTCATTTTACGGAGAACACGCCGATCCACTTCCTCAAAAGGGATACTTCGTTCGCATAACGTTTTATGAAGGGCCTGCCACTCTGGATTTTCACCTTCCTGACAAACAAAAACCTTGGTGATAGGAGCATTTCTGAGCACTGCCTCCTCGACAAATCGCCAGCCTTCAACCACGAACAATTGAGCCTCCTGGCGGGCTTTATGCCGCTGCAAAGAGACCACATGTTTTACCTGCTCATTCTGCAAGGACTCAATCACCTATACCACCTCCGGGGACGAGTATTGGAGACTTGAACATACTTTGTAGCTATGTATAGAAGACTTAACTGGTGCCAAAAAGAGGGTGCATTTGCACCCTCCCTGTTTTAGCCGTTAATTTGTACTTTGGCAACATTTACGATTTCAGTAAACGCTGCTGCATCGCTGATTGCGAGCTCTGCCAGCATCTTTCGATTGACAGTAACTCCAGCTTTCTTCAATCCGTTCATCATACGGCTGTAGGACAAACCGTTTATACGGGCAGCTGCATTTATTCTGGCGATCCAAAGCTTACGGAAGTTTCCTTTGTTGTCTTTTCTATGAGCATACGAATAAGCTAAAGACTTTAGGACTTGTTCGTTGGCTGGGCGGTATAGTTTACTCTTCGCTCCACGGTATCCCTTAGCTAATTTTAATATTTTCTTATGTCGTGCATGTTTAGTTACGCCTTTTTTTATACGGGCCATCCCGAAAGACCTCCTTCTAGCTCAAATATTATAGATAAGCAATTAAACTCTTTATACGTTTCACATCAGACTTATCCATCACAGTAGATGAGCGCAAATGCCGTTTGACTTTCGGTGATTTCTTCTCCAGCATGTGGCTTGTGTATCCATGCATACGAATTATTTTGCCGGTTCCTGTTTTCTTAAAACGTTTTGCTGCTCCACGGTGTGTTTTCATTTTAGGCATTTGAGTAATCCCCCTCTTGGTAATTAGTCGTGTTTAAGCGTAGCTAAGATCATAATCATGTTTCGTCCCTCAAGCTTAGCTTCGCGTTCAACTGTACACTCTGCTTTACAAAATTCAGCCAGTCTTACGCATAACGTCTTTCCAAGCTCCGGGTGTGTAACTTCTCTTCCACGAAACATTATCGTCACCTTAACTTTATCTCCATCGAGTAAAAAGCGTTGGGCGTTGCGGGCTTTGGTTTCGAAGTCATGATCCTCAATATTTGGGCGCAATTTGACTTCTTTAATTTCCGTATTCTTTTGTTTTTTACGAGCCTCTTTGTCACGTTTAGCTTGCTCATACTTGTACTTACCGTAGTCCATGAGTTTACAGACTGGCGGTTTAGCTGTCGGCGCGATTTCTACGAGATCTAAAGATTTCTCGACTGCAATGTTCAAGGCATCTCTAGTCGCCATGATCCCCAGTTGTTCTCCCTCTTCACCGACGAGACGAACATCCCGAACCCGGATTTCGTCATTTAGTCTTAAATCCTTGCTAATAAGAAACCACCTCCACTTAAAATATCAGCTCAAAACAAAAAAGACGGATGAATTACCACCCGTCTTCTAAACAATCGCGAGCATAAAAACTAAGCTCAGGACCAGAAGATACCTTAGCGACAAACGCCGTAAGGTGAGAAGCGGATGGCTTCTGCTTGACATCAAATATCATACATCAATAACTTTTTATTGTCAACACCCATGTTAACAATGTCGCTTGAAGACAGCATCTTAGGCTTCTTTTGTAGTAACTTTATGAATCGTTTTATTCTTAATTTCTTCCTGAATAAGTGTAATAAATGCCTCAACTGTCATCTTTTCTCCAGCATCCCCTTGCCCGTACCTTCGAACTGCAACCATGCCAGATTCAGCTTCCTGATCCCCCGCGACTAAAGTGAAAGGGATCTTTTCAGTTTGAGATTCTCTGATCTTATAACCAATTTTCTCTTTACGTTCATCCACTTCGACACGTATATCGAGTTCATTCATGCGGGATACCAACGTTTTAGCATACTCATGATGTCGCTCACTAATCGGTAGGATACGAACTTGGATCGGTGCCAACCACACAGGAAAGGCTCCTGCATAGTGCTCTGTTAAAAGTGCAATGAATCGTTCGATGCTTCCATATACGACTCGATGAATCATAACGGGACGATGCTTTTGACCGTCTTCTCCAATATAATTTAAGTCAAATTTCTCTGGCATTTGGAAATCGAGTTGAATCGTTCCGCACTGCCAAGTTCGATCGAGGCAATCCTTCACATGAAAGTCAATCTTAGGTCCATAGAATGCTCCATCACCTGCATTAATCTTGTATTCAATACCTTTAGCCTCTAATGCTTCTTGCAGTGCCTTAGTCGCCGTCTCCCAGTCCTCATCTGACCCCATCGACCCTTCTGGGCGGGTTGACAATTCGACATTGTATTCAAAGCCAAATACTTTATAGAAATAATCGACTAGTTCTATTACTCCAATAAGTTCTTCTTTGATTTGAGATGGCAGCATGAAAATGTGCGCATCGTCTTGAGTAAAGTTGCGGACCCGCAACAATCCATGAAGTGCGCCCGAGAGTTCATGACGGTGCACTAAGCCCAACTCTCCCACTCGAAGCGGAAGGTCTCGGTAACTGCGAAGTCTTGTCTTGTACATAATCATACCACCTGGACAATTCATAGGCTTTACAGCATAATCCTGGTCATCAATTTCAGTGAAATACATGTTTTCTTTATAATGATCCCAATGCCCAGATTGCTCCCACATCGAACGATTAAGGATGATCGGGGTCTTAATCTCCTGATATCCGTGTCTGCGGTGTTCCAGTCGCCAAAAATCCTCCAGTGCATTACGTAAAATCATGCCTTTAGGATGAAAGAATGGAAATCCGGGCCCCTCCTCGTGTAGGCTAAAGAGGTCAAGTTCTAAGCCGAGCTTACGATGGTCACGCCGCTTAGCTTCTTCTAACTTAAATAAGTGATCTTCCAAATCTGAGGCTTTAGCAAAGACTGTTCCGTAGATACGTTGGAGCATTTTATTCTTCTCGCTCCCCCGCCAGTAAGCGCCCGCCAAAGTCATGAGTTTAAAGGCTTTTATGCCTGCCGTCGAAGGGAGATGTGGCCCTGCACAAAGGTCTGTAAAATTACCTTGAGTGTACAGTGAAATTGTAGCATCCTCTGGAAGTCCCTCGATGAGTTCAACCTTATATTTCTCACCTAATTGACTAAAATGAGTTAGTGCGTCTGCGCGAGAGACTTCCTTCCGTTCGAAGGACTGCTTTTCCTTCACAAGACGTCTCATTTCTTTCTCTATGCTTGCCAAGTCCTCTGGAGTAAAGACATGCTCAGAGTCAAAGTCATAGTAATAGCCTTTAGCAATCGACGGTCCTATCCCAAATTTCGTCCCCGGAAATAGATTCCCTACCGCTTGAGCCATCAAATGTGCAGCAGAGTGCCTTAATACGTTTAATCCTTCATCGCTATCGATCGTTACGATCTCCACGTCCGCATCTTCAGTCAAAGGACAGGATAGATCCGTCATTTTATCATTGACTTTCCCTGCTACTGCTACCTTGGCCAATCCCCTAGATATGGTGGATGCAAGTGCCGCTAACGTAGTTCCTGACTCAACCTCTCGAACTGAGCCGTCTTTTAAGGTGACCTGAATCATTAAAATCACTCCTTATAAATTATAAAAACTCTCGTCCCTAGTAGGGACGAGAGTTGACTCCCGTGGTTCCACCCAATTAAAAGGTCATAAGCATAACCTTTCGCTCGATATCCCTTAACGCGGGGTACGGTTAAGCTTACTCATTTCAGCCCAACACTCAAGGGTGGTCTTCTCCTGTACATACGTGAGAAATGCTTTCAGCCATGGCACTTCATCTCTTGCACGACGAATCAGGATACTTTCCCTTTCAACGATTTACAACTTAATATAACCTTATGATATTCAATAATCTTACATTTGTCAAAACTTTTCACATAAAGTACACCCTGGACAGTCACGCACTCTATCCCCAAAGACACTCCGAATAGTCTTTAACGTATCTTTATAACCCTCATAACGAATATGCAATGTAATTTGACGGGGTGCAACGGAAATCAAAGCACTGACTAATAGATCTTCATAGCCTAACTCATGGACGTTGTCGAGTTGGTAATCCTCAAGGAATTGATGTGTCACTTTGACCCCTTCATTGTTATACAGATGGAACTTTCCATGTCGAGTCATCCCGACGTGTAGATATTCTAATTGAGGTTTTTGGCTATCTACGAAGCTTTTCAGTAGCAGAATGAATTCCGTGTATTCTTTTTCAATAACATACTCATCTAGGGCGTACTCTACGGCTCTATTTACTTCACTTTTATAGCCCTGAGCACGAAATCGTAAAAAACCCTCTATGTCAAAAACGGAATTATGATCTAAGCAGCCTAAGATTTGGGTAACAAGACTTGCTTTGTGGTTCACGCTGCAGCCTCGTACCTGTCCTAGTCCTTTATTCAAATATTCCAAGGCCTTGTCAACCACCATCTGCGAATTTTCTTTTATTAAATTTTGCTTTTTTCGAATTATCTTGCGAACATATTCTTTCTCCCAATGTCGTAAAATTGTTTCTGCCAAGGCATTCGCCAAATAATAACGATGAATTTTTTGAACCACATTTATATTTTTTGTTGCCTCGAGCGATGGGTCATGAAAATTACACTGAATAAGCCAGCGTTTTCCCTGCCGCTGTTCAACAATTTGTAATGGAAGTTGCTCTTGCTCACGTAGTTCGCGTAAGCATTCACAGATACTCTCCCGGTAATCCTGTGTTCCTAATTGCACGGAATGTTCCACTAGCATCCCTCCATACTAGAGTATATGACCTGGTTTAAGTCATAGTTCAATTGGGCCAATCTCTAAGCATGTTTCTTTCGATTTTATTTTTAAAAGCCTACTGATATATCTTAATATCTCCATTTATATGGAAATTTAATCCTTTTATAACTAATCGTTTAGATATAAAAGGCCCAAAAATTAAAAAAAATTAACCCACTGACTAGTTCAGTGGGTTATTGCAAGGTCCAGACATATGATTATGTGGCACTTATTCTTCGGCATTCACTAGAAGCTCCTTAACGTAGTTAGGAAGAGCAAAGCATCCTTTATGAATATCAGTGTTGTAATACTTTGTTTTCAGTCCCAGACTGTTCCAAGCTTGCTCGTCAATGTCGGTCAAGGGATTATACTTCTTGGAGGCAAAGCCAAACAACCAGTGACCCGACGGGTAAGTTGGAATGTGAGCTTGATATACCCTGCAAACTGGAAAAAATTCTTTAATTCTCTTATGTGCTCTCTGCATGGATTTTGCATATTCCACATAATAGGGACTTTCATGCTGATTGACGAGGATGCCGTCGTCCAGCAGAGCTTTAAAGCAATTGCCGTAGAACTCCCTTGTAAACAGACCCTCTCCGGGCCCGAAAGGGTCGGTGGAATCAACAATGATCAGATCATACGCGTTTTCTTTGGAACGTACAAATCTCAATCCGTCTTCAAAGTACAACCGTACTCTAGGATCATCTAGCTTGCAGGCGGTCTGTGGTAAATATTCTCGACACACATCCACAACCATTTTATCAATCTCCACCATGTCGATGTGTTCAATGGTATTGTATCGCGTTAGCTCTCTTACTGTTCCGCCATCCCCTGCGCCAATCACTAATACCTTCTTAATCTTAGAGTTGGTTGCCATAGGCACATGAACAATCATATCATGATAAATAAATTCGTCCTTTTCAGTGACCATCATTAAGCCGTCCAGAGTAAAAACATTGCCAAATTCATGAGAGTTGAAAACGTCAATTCTTTGAAATTCACTCTGCCCCGAATAAAGTGGCTTATCCACCTTGATGGAAAAACGTACGTTTTTTGTGTGTTGTTCTGTATACCATAATTCCATGTTATGATTCCTCCACTATTTTGATATTTTCAACAGCCATATCCTCTGTGCCTGTTAAGAAACAACCCTTAGCCTTGGAATAGGTAATATAATCAATGATTTCCTTAGTTATTCGTTCTCCTGGAGCTAAAATAGGAATACCCGGTGGGTAAGACATGACAAATTCTCCACATACATACCCGATGCTCTCTTTGATAGCAACGGTGTGCTGATCGGAATAGAAGGCTTGCTGCGGCGTCATCACGACATTGGGATTAATATACTCATGATCAAGCATTCCCGCTTTATCCTTAGTATATAGTCTTTTTATCTCAGATAAAGATGACACAAGACGCTCTAAAGCAAGTTCGCGATCCCCAACGGAGATGATGGCTAGGATATTACCTATATCACCCAACTCAATCTGAATTCCATAATCATCACGAAGAATATCATAAACCTCAATGCCTGCCAGCCCTATATCTCTAGTATAGACAGAAAGCTTAGTGTGGTCAAAATCAAACACCGAATCACCATTGATAAGTTCTTTAGAAAAAGCGTAGTATCCACCAATTTTATTGATTTCTTCTCTCGCATAGTTGGCCAGAGAAGAGACTTTTTTGAAGATATTCTTGCCTTCCATTGCAAGGTTGCGCCTGGAAATATCCAGAGAAGACAATAGTAGATAGGAACCGCTAGTAGTTTGAGTCAGGTTAATTGTTTGCCTTACATGACCTGTGGTAAGGCGACTACTTTTCAGCAAGAAAGAACTTTGGGTCAACGACCCGCCTGTTTTATGCATACTAACTGCTGCCATATCCGCTCCTGCGGCCATCGCACTGACGGGCATATTCTCACCGAAATAGAAGTGAGTACCATGCGCCTCATCCACAAGAACACACATGTTATGGAGATGAGCGAGTTCTGTGATGGACCTCAAATCGGAACATACTCCATAATAGGTGGGATTGTTCACGAAAATTGCTTTAGCATCCGGATTCTCCTCGATAGCGTTCTTCACCTCTGCAACAGACATTCCTAGCGGTATCCCCAATAGTTTATTAACCCCGGGATTAACATAAACCGGAATTGCTCCGCTGATTATAAGTGCGTTAATTGCACTTCTGTGGACGTTACGGGGCATAATGATTTTGTCTCCCTGTTTGCAGACGCTCATAATCATAGCCTGAACAGCGGCTGTGGTGCCGTTGACCATGAAAAACGCATGCTGGGCACCGAAAGCATCTGCTGCCAGCTCCTCCGCCTCCTTGATCACGGAGACGGGATGAACAAGATTGTCTAAGGGCTTCATAGAATTAACATCCACTGAAAGGCACTTCTGTCCTAAAAATTCTGTCAACTCAGGGTTTCCTCTACCTTGCTTATGACCGGGCACGTCAAACGGAACCACCCGCATAGATTTATATCTTTCGAGTGCTTCATAAATGGGCGCCTTGTCTTGCCTATGTAAATGCATAAAAGCACCCCTTTCAATAACCATAACCAGTCGACATTTTTGCCACCTTATCTTGCAATGATCTCCTCGCAGTGACCATTCCTTATGGGCATGTCTCAAGAAAATAACATAATTAGTATATTAGACTATCCAAAAAATATCAATAAAATTGGATTTCCAAGAAACCCAAACTACGTATTTCTCATTAACCTTTTGCAATTTGGATATTTCGTTGTTGCAGTGCCACCAGTACGCTCTGTACTATACCACTGTCTCGCTCAGAATGAGCCACCTTGTTGCTAGTTGAACCACTAGGTGAATATTATAGTCGATTGTTCATGAATGTTTGATTTCTCATTAATTTGCGAAAAATTGACGGCAAAGTAAACTCAATGTATGTGCGAGTGTTAGGAATAGTTGACAAGCCCTTTTGTCTATGCTGGAAGGTGCAACAACCTAGGTTAAAGTATAATTTGCTATGGATAATGTGAAGTTCATTCGCTAGCATCAATAAATCTACTTCTCTTATCAAGCCTTTAATGCAACACCGATATAGCTCTTTTAAGCACTCCACGTGCCCTGTCCGCTTGAAAGAGCTATATTCATAAGACCTTAAAACAGTAATAGCAATGCACTAATCCCTTTTCTCTTTTAAGCTGTCTGACATCGATATAATCGATACCTTTTTCCTGTTTAAAGCCTTGGATAATTCATAGGTTATCATGATGATAACAAAACTATTGGGGCGGGAATTGTAATATTCATATCCTTCGTCATTGCATCAAAAAAGCTTTTCAGTGAAACTAGGATTAAAGGCTGAAATAGTATAACCTAAAATAACCAGGATGGTATTTCTGCTGAGGATCAATGAGAAGACTTCCTTATTGCTATAACCTAAAATTTTAAGCATAGATATATTCGCCTTATTCTCTTCAATGACTAAGGAAGTAACGACATAGATGACGATCAGACCAATGATAAATGCCATCGCCGCAATTCCTCCGATCATATATTTCATCGGCATAAGCAGCGCGTTATAACCATCAATCATATCCTGACGGTTACTTTCAGATAATAACTTTTCGGAGGGGATACTCAGCCTCTCCTTAGAGTCAATCAGCGGCATATAAATTATATCACCATTTTAAGCCTTAGCAATTTATTTATTTTCAGGGTGAAGCTCTTAGAGTTGAACTTATTTTTGACTTCTATAACTGTCTCCTTCTTTAAGGCCGTACCGGTCACTCATAGATCTAGTAATAATGACTTGATCAAAACTGAGATGATAACCACTGCTGTCCACCAAATTAATCAAGCTTGAATCATTTTGTACCCCGAAAATAACCAGATCCTCATCTTTTTGGTTTAAATTAGTTGTATACGTCGAGAGTGAACGCTTTTCCCCCGTCTGCAGCGCTCCGGACTGCAGGGCATTAAAGGTATATTGATAATTGTATTGATAAATATCCTGATAGCTGCTGTACGTTTCTCTCAATCTTATTTATGGTAAATACACCAAGGCATTAGAAAAAAATGGAGTATTCTCTACGGCTACTTTGAATTCCTTGTTTCATCGTTATGGTTTTTAAGTAAAGTGCTGTTTGGAAGCCATTAGTTCTGCATGCTATACTATATATACACCTTGATTATAATTGATTTAAAGAGCAGTATGAATGGAAGTGATTAACCTGATATAATATCTTGCAGAATAACATCTCCCTCTTGTTTTGCCTGTGTGAAAAAACTAGCCTTGAATTGCACAATGAGTACAAGGGCAAAATCAGTTAAGAAATTCCCCCGGTTCAATAGAGCAATTATTTCTATAGAAATAAAATAAGTTAAAAGGAGATCAGCATGTTTTTTCATTTACCCCCCAAAGCCGTACTTGCTGGTATTATCGGCAATGTAATGGAGTGGTACGATTTTGCACTTTACGGATTTATGGCTACAATTATTGCCAAGTTGTTTTTTCCCAGTGAAAGCCTAACGGCATCCTTAATTGCAACATATGGTATTTTTGCAGCTGGTTTTATTATGCGGCCTATAGGAGCTGCATTTTTCGGACGCTTGGGAGATACGATAGGCCGAAGCCGTACTATGCTAATATCCGTTATTATGATGGTGATTCCTACTTTTGGCCTTGGCTTATTGCCTACTTACAAAAATGTAGGTCTTTTTGCTCCAGTTTTACTCATCATCATCAGATTGGTTCAAGGGCTATCTGTGGGTGGAGAATTTTCTAGTTCAGCTACTTTTCTGGTGGAAACTTCACCTAAAAATAAAAGAGGATTCTCGGGTAGTTGGGCAAACTTTGGTAGCACTTTAGGGGTGCTTCTAGGCTCGGGAATGGCTACACTGTGTATCAATTTATTGGATGATACAGTGCTTATGGCTTGGGGATGGCGGCTGCCGTTTCTTTTTGGTGGATTACTGGGTTGTCTGGCAATATACCTAAGGATAGGACTGCCGAAGTCGGAACATTTTCAAAAACATATGCAGGAAAAGCCTAAAGAATCACCATTAAAAGCAATTTTTACTACTGGGTTAAAAGAAACGATACAAGGGTTTCTTTTTGCCTCAGCTTATGGTGTGATCTACTATACCACCATGGTTTATCTTCCCACTTGGATTAGTAATCAGACGTCCATTACCTTAAGAGAATCAATGCTCTTTAATACTATGACTTCTATTATTCTGGTTCCATTAATCCTGGTTGCTGGATGGATCTCTGACCGATATATTAGACGAACTCATTTTATTGCTCTGAGCATGGGCCTTTCTGCAATTCTGGCCGTACCTGCTGCTCTTTGGATGACTTCAGGGAGCATAGTAGCTGCTTTTACTTGTCAATTAATTTTTGGTATTTTAATGGCTATACCGCTTGGTGTTGCGCCTACATTATTTGTTGAGTTATTTCCAACCGCTCATCGTCTCACGGGATACTCGATATCTTTTAATTTAGGCATGGGAATCGTTGGTGGTACAACTCCAATGATTGTCACCTGGATTATCTCAAGAACAGGAGTTAGTATTGCTCCGGCTTTATATATGCTGCTCTGGGGAATCATCGCCGTAATTACGCTGCTCAGAATGCGCGATCATAGTCGCGAAGCCCTCCGTTAAAACTGATAGTATTATTTTACAATACTGTT
>Ga0209386_1000290_pt1 | contig 25974 bp, 24 predicted proteins | sample NGEPertwo_FD_184510 | JGI IMG/M metagenome (GOLD analysis project Ga0209386, IMG submission 184510) | Arctic peat soil microbial communities from the Barrow Environmental Observatory site, Barrow, Alaska, USA - NGEE Permafrost154B-two... | ecosystem: Environmental > Terrestrial > Soil > Wetlands...
ATAACACGATGTTTAGCGATAGAGGTCTAACGTGTCAACTAATTAATCTGAACAATATGGTGTGAGTTATCAAAGAACGTTCGAGTTGGGTTTGAACCATCAACCCTAGCTCTATCTTACAAGGAGGAAAAAATGCATCAGTACTGGTTTTACATAGGAAATTTTCCCATTCGTTCCTACGGGACACTCTTCGCCTTGGCCTTTCTTGTCGCAGTAGGTGTCACTTTATATTTCGCCAAGGTTGAAGGTAAACAGGAATTTATGGAACCAATCATGGATTTAGCGCCTATACTACTTATCTCAGGCTTATTAGGCGCTCGTTTCTGGCAGGTGTTCTTTTTTGATTGGGCGTTCTATCGCGAGAATCCAGGCGAAATTATAGCCATTTGGCATGGGGGTCTCTCAATTCAAGGCGGCGTCGCAGGGGCCTTATTAGTTGGCGGAATTTACGTGTTTATCAAAAAGTTACCTTTCTGGGAATTAGCGGATTTAGTGGCGCCCGGGCTTATATTAGCCCAATCGGTCGGGCGGAATGCAAATCTTATGAATGGCGACGCATTTGGAGGACCTACGGGAGGAGATTTCGGAATTCTCTATCCGGTAGGTACCATTGCTCGAGACACCTTTGGCAACCAACCACTGTGGCCTGCAGAAGTGTGGGAAGGGCAAGTGGATATTATTATCTTTGCACTTCTCGTTGTCTTGAAAATGAGAAAATGGCCCTCAGGGATGATCTTTCTGATGTACATGGTACTATACAATTTATCCAGATTCTTTTTGGAGAGTTTGCGGGGAGATAGTCCACGGTTTTTATTCAACTGGTCCGCAGCGCAATGGAGTAGTATGGTGGCGGTAGGGGTTGCTCTGTCGCTACTGGTTTGGAGACTATGGAGAGACCGAAAACAACCGGTAATATAACAATAAGAAGCATGAGAAATCTACGGAGAGTTCTCATGCTCTGTCATTCTGACCGTTGCTGATTATTACAATTATCGCTTCATTGCCTAGGATTACATAGAAAATTAGGATAATGGGAGAAAAGAGAGTAATCTTGTAGTAGATGACTCTCTTTTCTCAACGCTACGCTCTCTGTTTAGGATTGAGGGAAAAGGACTCCGATAATCCCTCCAATACCACCTGAAACTAGTGCCAGAATAGTTTTCTCTCCCATAATTAGCCAAGATGGTGTATTAGAGCCGAAGATTGATGATAGGATTAGTACCACAACGATAAATCCAAGACCGACTGCCAATCCATAGTACAATCCCCTTGTGCCAGCTCTGTAAGCTGTGATGAAGGCGGCGATGAAGATGCTTATACCAAAGATGAGGTTGATCGCCAGTTCAGACTCAGGGAGCGATGTGTAGGTAAGTAGGATACCGAATACCAGTGACATTAACATTGCCAATATGGATGCCAAGATGATGCCTTTTAGAAGCAAGCTAAACTGAAAGGATCTCGACATGTTTATCCCTCCTTTGTTGATTACTACCTATGCCTTAAATTAGTAAAGTATGACAAGTAAACGCTATTGTGTACAAAGTCTTATTATAAAGGAGGACAATGGAAATGAAAAAAACAATTCCTGATTTTATAAAAATGAAAGAAGACGGTGAGAAAATCAGCATGTTAACCGCCTATGATTATCCTTCTGCTCAGTGGGTTGAGGAGGCTGGTATCGATACGATTCTTGTCGGAGATTCTGTGGGGATGGTGGTTCTAGGATACGATTCAACAGTACCAGTAACGATGGAAGAAATGCTTCATCATACCAAAGCGGTTCGTAGGGGAGCGACTAATACCTTCGTTATTGTTGATATGCCGTTTATGAGTTACGCGACACTTGACCTGGCCATCATGAATGCTGGTCGACTGATTAAAGAAGGGGGTGCAGATGCCGTAAAGTTGGAAGGCGGTACAAATGTTGCTTCGATGGTTCAATACCTCACACAAGCTGGGATTCCAGTGGTTGGACATATTGGACTCACTCCCCAAACAGCCAGTCAGCTCGGCGGGTTTAAAGTTCAGGGACGAGACCTTAACAGTGCCAAGCAGTTAGTTCAGGATGGTCAGGCGTTAGAAGAAGCCGGTGCTTTTTTACTCGTACTTGAGGCGATACCTAGGCAAGTGGCCGCACAAATTTCTCAGGAACTAACGATCCCTACGATTGGGATTGGCGCGGGAATTGATTGTGATGGACAAGTTCTTGTGTTTCACGACATATTAGGACTGTTTGAACGATTTAAACCTAAATTCGTTAAACAATATGCTTTACTAGGGCAGGATGCAGTTAAAGCGATACAGACATTTAATATGGAAGTTAAATCTAGTCAATTCCCAGCTGAGGAACATACTTTTTCCTTATCTGACGGGGTTATTCAAAAACTATATGGAAATAAATAAGATAAACATTAACCATGAAATTTTCAAAGAGTCTTTTAAATCTATTTCATATAGCTTTTTTCTTTTAATTTGTTATAATATAATTAAGTTTATATTAGATTTGATTATAGATGAAAGGATGGACTGAATTTGAGATTAAAGGAAAAAACTCATCGAAAATTTGTCCAGTTTTTTGAAAAAGTCTCTATTATGTATCATGGTGGAGAGTTCGAATTAGCATATTCAGATATTCAACGTGAAACAGGTGCAGCAAGTGTTACTTTGAAACGTGCCATTCAAGCTTTGGCAGAGGACGGAGCGATTGAAGTACATCCTGGCCGCAACTCTAGATATGCACGTTTTCGATATCTTTTGCCAGTTCAGGACAGTGAAGAAAATTCTTCAGAAATGGCACTTAATAAAACCAGGAATGAGGATATGAGCGATCAGGATAAGCTTCAACCTGAGAAAATTCTGGAAACCATCAATGGAGACGTAACAGAGCTCACGCAACTTGTTGATCATCTTCGTAGACGTGTGCGTAATCAAGAAATGGCCATTGCTTTACTTCAAGATCGTTTAGCCGAAGTTGAGGACAGAATACGTAAGCATTAAATTACAAGGATTTGGTAGAGATTTTTTTGCCACGTAGTGATATAATAAAAATACATCCTAGCTTGTGCGTATAGATTATCATGGTTTTGATCCTATATAGTGACAAGGGAACTGAATGTTAAGTTAGTACAACGGGCCCTTTCTTAGGGAAGTTGGAAAGCTTGAACTAGGTGCCCACCTGCGAGAGCGGGGTCAGAAACCAGAAGTCTTACGGCAAGCCGGGGGAGGGTAGGGAATATTCCCTACCCTTATCATTTTGAGGGGTGTATTAATGACACGAATCATTTTAACGCGTCATGGCCAGACCATCTGGAACCTCGAAGGGCGAGTACAAGGAAGTATGGATTCTCCACTCACAGAAAAGGGAACACTTCAGGCTCGATCCTTAGCGGTTAGACTAAGAGGCGAAGGAATTAATCATATTTATTCCAGTGATTCAATTCGAGCCATCGATACTGCCGAAGAGATTCGTAGCGAACTGGGGCTTGAAACGATACACACAAATCGTGCGCTACGCGAGTTTGCCTTTGGCGAATGGGAAGGTCTTATCTGGCAAGACATACGAGAAGCCAATCCTGATATCTTTAAAATATGGGACACAGAACCACATCTTGTCTCAGCACCAAGTGGTGAGAACATGGGCTTAGTCATGGAAAGGGCTTGGAAATTTTTGCAAATAATTGTTGACTGCCACTCGGATGAGACAGTTTGTATTGTAACCCATGGGATCACCTTAAAGATGCTTGTTACAAAAGCGCTGGGCTTCGAGGTTCATGAGTGGGCTAAATCACCGTGGCAACATAACACTGCCCTGAATATCTTTGAAGTATCTGGAAAACAATGGAAACCAATACTTGTAGGCGATTGCAAGCACTTAGATGAATTAGACTTGAATTAGAGTGAGATGGCAATTAAATAGGGTAATCACTGGTGATGACAAAATAAATAGGCGTGAAGGACGAACTAAACTGTCCTTTACGCCTATTTTATTTTGTCTTTAATTTATAGAGCATGTTCGTTACTTAGCGCTTTTTTCCCAATCTTCCTTATACATATTGCCCAATTTAGCGGATGCTGATGGAGAGGGCACAGTAATGGAAAATTCATGGTTGGCGATAAATGAATAGTGCGTCCAATCTGAACTGCTTAACATAAACGAGGCGTTGTCGAAAATCGCCATGTGTATCCCCAACGGAGAGGTACTCGGGAAATGTCGTATGGTAATGTTTTTGGAGGTTAATTTTTCTATGGGCGTATTACCCTTGTCTGCTTGCTCTAAGATAATGCGGACTTCAATCCCTTTCTCGGCAACATCATTCAGGGCCTGAATTAAATCTAGATCGGTTATTTCTGGGATTTCGATCCATATGGACGTGGTACTAGCAGATATTTCCTGAGTCAGTTGTTGTTTAACTTTGGCATTGGTGGCTAATATAATCTGATCATCTGGTAGCGACGAGTCTCTAGGTATTTTCAGGGGGAAGGTTGTCGTGAAGGCCCAATCCCTGGAGAATAAATTAGCGCATTTCCAAGCGGATATTCCCGATAATTCCACCGCAAGATCGTGGGCGAGCAGACCATCCGTAGTCCAAGAGGGGCCATAAATCATCGCCACTTTTTGGTCAATGATTAAATACTTTGTATGGTTGATTTGTCCTTTTTGCGCTGGATAATATTGAATCGATATATTTTGACTCTTTAATTGATCGAGTGTTGCTCGATTAGTTTTTTGCCATTGGTCTAAGAGGATGCGGACATCGATTCCAGAGCTGGATTTTTCAATAAGTAGCTGGATCAGGCGAGGGTCGTCAAACGCAGTTTGCTCGACGTATATCGATGTCTTTGCAGACTCAAGGAGCGTGACAGTTCGTTGATAGATTTCCTCACTATCGGTAAAAATTGCCTCAGCGGGCAGGTTCGAAATGGGGACTGGCTCAGGAAAAAGTACAGGTAGTTTAAGTGAACACCCACTTAAAAACAACATACTGAATAACAGCAGAAAGAGCATGGGAAAGACGAATTTAGGTTTTGACATTGTACATACTTCTCCCAAGGTCAAGAATATTGTCTTTATCATACCATAAATGTCCGAGAGGTTAAAAGTATTGAAAGGCATAATTGTCCTAAATGACTCATAAATTTTTTAAATAAGTAATTCTCTGAAAGGGCAGAAATTTATGAAGTTGTCTAAGACTAGTTTTTTCATAGTACTCACTGTTCTGAGCTTGGTTGCGATTTCATGGGTTGTATATTCTAGGAGTCATAAATCTCCGCTCGCCCATGATTCAACGTCAGCTTTTTCAGCGACGAGGGCGTATGATCATGTAAAACATCTTGCCCAAAAAATTGGACCACGACCTGCTGGGAGTAAGTCCGAGCTGGCTGCATCTCAGTACATTAGTTATGTCTTAAGGCAAAATGGCTGGAAGGTACGTGAACAGTCCTTTAGTAAAGTCGTAATACGAGACGCTTCAATTATACAACCAGAACAAACGGTCGAACTCATCAATAGTCAAAACATTATTGCTGAGTTGCCGGGGACAATTCCTGACACAATTATTGCCGGTGCTCATTACGACTCTGCAAGTATCAATGCTCCTGGAGCCATTGATAATGCTTCTGGGGTAGGCACCTTACTCGAACTATCTCGAGTCCTCAGTGAAAAACCTCATGAAGAAACTATTCAACTTATTTTCTTTGGAGCGGAAGAAAGTGGGCTGGTAGGTTCTCAATTCTATGCAGAACATGCAGATTTATCCGCCGCGCGTTGGATGCTTAATGTTGACATGATCGGAACCCCGTTGGAAATAGATGTCGCGGGTAAAAAGTCGGCCCCTCCAGAGCTAATTCAGCAAGTAGTAGCGTTGGCACGCGAAAGTGCCATCCCATTTAAACTCAGCCGAGATGAAATCATGATGACGCGGGAAAGTTCTCAAGGCGGTTCGAGTGATTTTAGTTCATTCTTGGATCAGGGCATTCCAGCGCTTGGACTAGGGATATCTGGGCGTCCTGCGGGATATTATCATCGCCCGGAAGATCTTACGGAACGTGTTTCTCTGGAGGAGCTGCAAAGAGTCGGAAATTTTACCCATCAATTGCTTACCTCGGTCAAGCTGGAAAAGCAGGGTCCCAGCGAATGGGATGAGCTGTATTTACCCTTTCAAATTGGAAATAATGTATTTATAGCTACAAGTAATATCCTTCGTTGTTTTACGTTTCTAACATTTTTACTCACTGGTTTGATCCTACTTAAACTTAACAGAAAAAACTTAGAGAAGCAGACCTTAATCTGGAGAAAAGTATTATGGATTCTAGGCGTAGCGTTATTAATGAGTGTCATGGTGGTTGCTCTCAGTGGCATGGGGGAAAGTCTTTGGAATTGGATTAAACATGTTCAGACCTTGTATAGCGCCTATCCTTGGGTCTTTGTCGTAGTCCGAATCGGTATTGCTTTAGGAATTTTTATTTTCATAGCGAGTTGGTTTCATCAAGTTCCCTTACCCAGAGATCCACACCTTTATTGGCTTACGGGAGTTTTGATGCTTTTTGCGGTGAGTGTTATCCTAGCCCTCAATAGAATTGACCTTTCATTCCCCTTTGTATTTTGGCTTCTGTGCATGGATTTACAGTTACTATTACCAAATATTCTAATGGTCTTAATCGGCCCCTATTTTATCTACACAATGCATTTTAAACTCTTAAACTCTGAGCAGTGGATGAGCTTTTACGAGACGACCCACAAATATTCCGTAGTTTTTCTGGGGATTTATAGTTTGTTACTGATCCCATTTTTCTTAGCCACCTTTCATATCGCCATTACCAATAGACACCTATATAAAAAACTTTTGTATTATGCCAGAAAACCTGCGCTTTTAGTGATGGGTCTCCTAGTTTTATGTATCGGGTTAGTCCCTGTTTACTCAAGAAGTCACCCACAGGTCGTCACAGTTCGAGAAGAGTGGTCAGGAAAAAGTGAAGGCGTGGTTCATATCTTCTCTGATCAACGCCTGCCCCACAAGCTAGTGAGTGATTTAAATGGGCAAGAAGGAACCAGTCAGTTTGTTCCCATTTTAAATGAAGCATCCCCAATAAACGTCGAGGCCACTGTGTCGGAACAAAACAAAGATTCTGTGAGGGAGCTTGATATTACCTTCAATTTAAATTATATACTGGAACCCTATTTAGTGAGTTTCGAATTGGTGAGTGCCCAACCTTTTGAAATACAAACTTACGAATTTCTACCCACGTCTAAACTTCCTAAAAAATTAGAACTGAAGGGTGTGAAACAATCTTCCGGAAACTATTCCCTGAAACTAAAAAGAACGCCTCCACATAAAAAAGTGATTGAGTTAGGTATTAAAACACAAGGTATCATGACGTGCATCATAGAGGCCGTGTATTCGGATTTGACACCAAGGTTGCAAATTAAAGACCCACTTATATCCGTGGATTATCAAATCCAGTATAATAAAAGTTATGAATTTTAATCATCTTCCTCTGTGACCGTCCTTTTAAATGAGGGACGGTTTTTCTTATCACCGACAGAATAAAATACCATATATAATGGATAATATACACCATCCCTTTTAGGAAGGAGTTATTCTTATGTTCTTTAGCATTCTTCCCTTTACCTTAGGTTATGGCTTAGGGACTCTAGCTTCACCTCGCTATGTTCCTTACCCTCAGTATCCCCCATATCCTTATCCACCGTACCCGTATCAAAGATGGTATTAAGATTTAGCATAAGATATAATGAGAAGAGGAAGCAATTTGCTTCCTCTTCTATGACTTTCACAGTATATTTCAGAAATATACTATTTCATAGTTTGTTAGACTGGAAAGCGAGGCACATTAATTGATTGTTGCAAAGGCATTTCTCAACCAACACCGCAAAAAGAGGCTTGAACAAGGGCATCCATGGGTCTATCCAGGTGAAATCGAACGGATAGAGGGAGACCCTCAGGGTGGTGATATGATACATATTCATAATCATGCTGGACATTTTTTAGCCCAGGGTTTTTATAACCCTCTCTCAAAACTCGTTATTCGAGTGGTGACTTATTCAGACGTTGCAGTGGATGAAAACTTATTTCATGATAAAATTCAGCAGGCTTGGAAGCGCCGGAAGTGGTTATTGCCGGTGACTACCTCGTGTCGCGTTGTCCATGGCGAAGCAGATTTTTTACCTGGACTGATTATTGATAAATATGAAGATCTGCTGGTGGTTCAAATTCTCGCATTGGGGATGGAAGTACGACGACCATGGATTTTTAGTGCTTTGAAGAAGATATTTCAACCCCGTGGAATCTTTGAACGAAGCGATGTTCCGGTTAGGAAGCTGGAAGGGCTTGAAGAAAGAGTAGGCTTTGTAGGGGATCCCTTTGATACTCATGTAACCGTGAGAGAAAATGGAATTAGTATCCTAGTGGATGTAGCGGAAGGCCAGAAAACAGGGTACTTCTTCGATCAACGGGAAAATAGAGCTGCTTTAAAGCCACTGATGATAGGGTGGGGTACACGCCACGGTATTAATGTGGATGAGAGTGGCCAGCCGAGGAATGCCGCAGGGAAAGAAGTTAAAAATCCCTTTTGGGACGGTGCTGAGGTATTGGATTGTTTTTCACATACTGGCTCTTTCATGTTGCATGCCTGTCTTTATGGAGCCAAGAAAGTCACCTGTTTAGATATTTCAGAGAAGGCCATTGAGATGGCTAAAGAAAATGCCTTGCTTAATGGGTGTCTTCATCGAACTGAATTTGTCGCTGCCAATGCGTTTGATTTCTTGAGAGAACAGGTCAAAGAGAAAAAAGTGTGGGATATTGTTATCTTAGACCCTCCTGCGTTTGCTAAAAATCGTCAATCACTCGAGGGGGCAATACGGGGGTATAAAGAGATTAATCTTCAGGGTATGAAGCTGGTTCGTTCGGGTGGAATCTTAGTAACGGCATCTTGCTCTTATCATTTGAGTGCCATCCGCTTCGTAAATATGCTCGAAGAAGCAGCGACCGATGCTCATAAAGTATTACGGCTCATTGAATTCCGGCGTGCCGGCATAGACCATCCCGTTTTACTGGGAAGCGAGGAAACAGACTATCTGAAATTCGCTATGTATGAGGTATTCGACCGTTAAATCTCAAATAGCTCTTTAAAAATTACCTTTCTTGACATATAATAGGTAATATCTAACTTGGAAAGGGCTAGGGGTGCAGGAATTGAAAACATTTGAAAGTATTTGCAATGTATTGCGTAATCATTCCTACAAGGTAACCCCCCAGCGTCAGACGATTTTACAAACATTTCTGGAACATGTCGATCGTCATTTGAGTGCTGAAGAGGTTTATATACTGGTTAAACAACAAAACCCTGAAATTGGTTTAGCGACAGTTTATCGTACGCTAGATATTTTGGCAGAAATAAACGTGCTACTTAAAAACGATTTCGGTGATGGGCGAAGCAGGTATGAATTTAGCAGCAAGGATGAACAACATCACCACCATCACCTAATCTGTTTGAGCTGTGGGGACGTCTCAGAGTTTGATGATGATTTGTTAGAGTCCTTGGAAGCGGTCATTACCAAACGAACTCATTTTAAAGTCATGGATCACGATTTAAAATTCTATGGATATTGCCATAAATGTGAAGAGGTGCTGTAAAGCGGCCTCTTTTTTTTATCTAAAATAATTAATTTATAGAAATTATGAGTATTAGTGAGAAATGGAAAGTAGTCTTGGGTGAAGATGACGAGCGAAGAGGACATGAGCGCGCATATTTGGGAATAACCACGCATTTATCAGTCATTTGACGGTCGATACTTGGCATAAAGAGAAGGGGTTCGCATAGTGGAAGGAGAAGTTAAATATGGTAAAATAAGTTAAAAGGGGCGAAGATTATGAACCTACCTCTGGCCTCGAACGTCAAGCAAAAAAGGTCATCTCTCAAAGATTCTTACTTATGGAATTCTCTCCTAGCCAACTGGCATCATCGCATTGGAAAGAGCAGTGAGGCAATCTTAAACTGGGTGGATTTATTAAATCAAGATTCAACTAAGTCCCGTTTAAACGTGGTCAGATCGTTGATTGGAGCCCAAGCTTTTCAAGAAGCAAGAGAGTATTTGGAACGTCAGGAAATTCATCTGATTGAAGAATCATCGGAGATGAATTACCTCCTTGCAAAGTGCTACGTTGGTCAAGCACTTATCCCACAGGCTAAGAAGAAAATCGAGCAAGCTATCCATACTAAGCCGCAAAATTCACTTTACTGGGATTTATTAGCGGATTGTTTTCTGGAACTGGGGGATTGGCGAGAGGCGATTAAAGCGCTGGATAATTCATTGCGAGCAGCACCCAAACAAGCAGAAACAAATTATCGTCTCGGGATTATCTATGCTTTTCATGATCAATATTTGGAAGCGTTAATGTGTTTTCAAGGATGTTGCCAACTTCAAACTCACAATTCGTTATTTTGGGAAATGAAAGCTGAGATGCATCTGAGGTTAGAACAATTGTCGGATGCATGTCAAAGTTTTGAAAAAGCACTTCGTTATGGGGGAACACCAGATTTAGCAGCCAGATTGGCATACTGTTATATTCAAAACAAACAGATCAAAAAAGGAATCAAATATTATAAACTTACTCTAAAATATGAGCCGGATCATTATGATGCATTGAGTAATCTGGCAGCAGTTTATCAAAACAAAGGCCTTTCTCAGGACGCTTTAAATTTGCTAGAACGTGCAAAAAGTATTTTTCCAAAGGACCCTATATTACTCAATAACTATGCGTTTACATTGGTTCATCAAGGGCGCACTAGAAAGGCAGCGGAGTATTATCGTGAAGCGTTAGAACTGACACCGGACCATCCACTCATTCTATATAATTTGTGTGTTTGCTTAACACGCAAAGGAAATTGGAAGGAAGGTATGACCTTACTGAAAAAACTCACCGATATAGATCCAAATCACTCAGCAGCATGGGCATTGCTCGGAAACGTATATGATCAAATCGATCAATCTGACACAGCGATCGACTGTTTTAATAAGGCGCTGAAGCTAGCATAACGGAGAGGGGATTAGCCCTTCTCTTTTTTTTACCCTGCAATTTTTGATTAAAATTGAAAATTTCGTTTTCTTTTGTTAAGAATAATGTTAAAATAATGTTTAATATGTCAAATAAAACGTAATATATCTTTCAAGACACTGAGATCATTAGGGGAAGTGAATAGGATTTAGTGATTTATAATATACGGTGCTCCACTAAGACTTCAACTAATGCGGCGGTCAACAAACACATACACCATTATATTGGATAACTATAAAAATAGAGGAACATAGTAAAGGAGAAAAGATGATGGAGATGGATATAGAAAAGATTGAGCAAGCAGTTTACATGATATTAGAGGCTATTGGGGAAGACCCTGACCGGGAAGGGTTAAAGGATACACCGAAACGAGTTGCCAGAATGTACGCAGAAGTTTTTGGTGGGCTACACGAAGACCCTAGTCGTCATCTTAAAGTGCAATTTTCAGAAGAACATGAAGAGATGGTGATTGTTAAGGATATACCCGTTTATTCTATGTGCGAACATCATCTTGTACCATTCTATGGTAAGGCGCATATTGCTTATATTCCACGTAAGGGAAAAATAACCGGTTTGTCTAAATTCGCTCGTGTCGTGGAAGGGTTTGCTCGACGACCACAACTACAGGAGCGCTTGACGTCACAAATCGCGGATGCAACTATGGAAGAACTTTCGCCACTAGGTGTTTTGGTGGTTATTGAAGCAGAGCATATGTGTATGACCATGAGAGGGGTCAAGAAAGCGGGCTCACAAACCATCACTTCAGCGGTACGGGGAATATTTAAAACAAATTCCAATACAAGATCAGAAGCTTTTTCACTAATTCAAGGACATAGACGCTAAGAAAGAGGTAAGCACGGTGGATGAGGAACCGAAAAATCTGTCCGATGGAGCAGGAAAAATAGAACTTATTGCAATACAGAAGGTCAGTGTCAATGGCGAACTTTATAAGATCGTTGATTTTCTTAATAAAAACTTAAAAGAGCATAAACTGATGTTTGGGTTGACTAAGAAAGATGATAGAATGGTGGTATCTGTTTACGAAGTCGAGTGATTGGGGGGAAGGACATGCAAATTTTACTGACGAATGATGACGGCTATAATGCACCTGGGCTCCAAACCTTATATCGAACCCTGCGATCCATGACAAAGCATAAGGTCAGCATTGTTGCTCCCGAAGGTCAACGTTCAGCAACAGGCCATTCTATCACTTTATTTCAGCCCTTGTTTGTGACAGAACATGATCTTGGTGATGAGCAAAAGGGCTTTGAAGTAAGCGGTACCCCCTCAGATTGTGTTAAACTCGCCATTCAAGGGGGGCTGGTTCCCAAACCAGATCTGATTATTTCTGGAATTAACCTCGGACCCAATTTAGGTACGGATATTTTTTATTCCGGGACAGTGTCTGCTGCGATGGAAGGGGTATTACTCGGAGTTCCTTCACTTGCGGTTTCGCTTGCAAGTTATGAGTTTGTAAATTTCGATCCAGCAGCAACGTATTTAGCAGAGCATTTAGACTTTATTGTTCAACATAATCAGGATGTCTTAATGAATATTAATATTCCGGGTAAGCCTCTGGCTGAGTGGCGCGGTGTGAAAGTGACGAGGTTAGGTAAAGCCGTGTATGAAAATGTGTTTGAACGTCGTGTGGACCCTCATGGACGAACGTATTTTTGGCAGTGTGGAAATTTGACGCAAGATCTTGAGTTAGATACTGATTTAAGAGCGATACAAGAGGACTTTATTTCTATTACCCCCATGCATAGTGATTTGACGGATTTAGCGTCCGTTCAAGGTTGGCAAACTATTTTTGGTACGAGTCATATAGAATAGACTGACTCGAAAGCCGGCACTGCAACTATAAAGGAGTACAGACTGTCTGTACTCCTTTATAGTTGCAGTGCCGTGTTGCGATTTATCTTCTTGCAAACGGAGGACAGTATAAAATGATCATCGGTACTTTTGTATTTTATTTCTTTCTTTTTATAGTTTTCTTTTCCTTACCAGGCATAAGAAACAAGGAAAAATCAAATATGCTTTTTAAGTTTTTAGCAATACCCGCTCTTTTTGGAATCGTTATGGCCTTTCTATCTGTGATCAAGGTTTTTTTTCTATATAAACTGATGGCACTCGTCTTTTTTATTGTGACGGGTCTTTTATCATATTGGCAATGGGGCCAAAAAATTCGTCGTTGGTGGAATTAAGATCTGACGACATTTTGGAGATGCCTTAAATTGGAAGGTATTTTCCAAGCCAGGGAAGCCGTTTTAAATCTGATAAGCTCACCCCACCGTTGAAAAATAGAATGGTAAAGTAAAGGGCAAATCCAATAGAAAATTCAGCCAGATACCCCCCGATGTGTCCCCCTATGATGGGGTCTAAAAGGTGAAAGAGTAGAAGCATGCCAATTCCCCCACTGACGGGTTGGAGAAAGAATCTTTGAAGATCTAGGGGCATTCCTGTATAGCGCGAAATAGACACGATATTTAGAACCGCCATAACAATATAACCTACTGTATAAGCTAAGGCAGTTCCTCGAAGACCCCATTGGGGAAGACTTGTGAGATACACTAATATTGGAATTCGAATGATTGCCGCAATGATGGAATGGAGGACTGGAAGATGAACTTTTCCAAGTCCCTGCAGTATTCCCGTTGTGGTTTGCTGTATATATAAGAAAATACCACCCAAGGCTAACACTCGTAAAATTGACGCGATGTCTCGACTCTTAAAAAAAGAGGTGAGTGGAAGGGCGAAATAAAATAAAATAATCAGGCAGGGAAGTCCAATGAGGATTGTTAAACGAATGGCTTCAGCACTGCGGGCTCTTACGACATGTAATTGGCGTCGGGACGCTGCTTCTGATATGGCAGGAACCAGTGCGGCAGCCAACGCAAAGGTCACGACACTTGGAAAGGTGAGTAAAGTAAAAGCGGCCCCCCCAAGTTGACCGAATAAGGTGGTTGCTTCCCGAGCTCCGTAGCCTGCCAGTTGAAGGCACTTGGGGATGAGCAGAACATCTAAGGCAGCTAAAGCAGTGGCAAGCAGCCTGCCGGCGGTTACAGGTGCTGCAAGGTTCCATAACTTGGCTAAGATATGCCTAGTGGAATAACCCACTTCTTGACGCTCACCTTTAGATTTAGGTAAAATAAACTGATACTGAACAGCAATCACCAATAAACCGACCAATTCTCCTGCCAGCATACCTAAAGCTAACCCGGCAGCTGCCCATTCTACACCAGCATGGAGGAGCCGCATCGCTGCAGTGTAGCCTACGGCGACTCGGACGAATTGTTCACAGATCTGACTGATGGCGGTAGGGACCATATTCTGTAAGCCTTGAAAATATCCTCTAAACGCGGAGGAGATTGAGACAATGAAAATAGCTGGTGTGCAAATTTGAAATATTGTCAGTACTCTGGGGTCAGGGAAAATTCGATGCGCTAAGAAAGGCGTAACAAAATACAAGCTAGTCGATACGACAGCACCAGAAGTAAACAAAATCCAGAATGCTAGGCGGAAAATACCATGTGCTTGACCTGTTCGTCCTAGGGAAACTTCTTCTGAGACCATTTTGGCAATGGCCAGGGGAATACCGGCAGTCGTTATGACTAGGGCCAGCATGTAGACTGGGAAAACCATGTTAAATAGGCCATAAGCCTCACCCCCAATATTGTTCATAATTAAATATTGAAAGACAAAGCCCAAAACTCGGTTCACTAAATTTGCGCCCAACAGAATGGTCGCTCCGTAGACAAAGGTTCTTTTTGGCATGTAACCTCCATAAGGTAAGGCTTGAAACAAGCCAGTTTTACTTAACCTTATGCTTAAGCAAAAAAAGAAATGCTTAGTAATGTGCGAATATAACGCTCTAACTAGGGCATTCTACGTTCAAGGAGTGGAATGCTCGTGTGGAAAATAATAAAAAATGCTAAAATTTATAATCCCGAACTCATAGAGGAAACAGATGTCCTGATTGTGGGGCGTAGTATAGCCGCGGTAGGGAAAGATTTTCGCCTTCCAGATTATGTGGAAGGCGAAGTCATTGATCTTCAAGGTCAAAGTTTAGTTCCAGGTTTTATCGATGCTCATGTACATATATGTGGAGGAGGCGGTGAAGCTGGTCCAGCTTCTCGTACTCCGGAAATTCAGCTTTCCCAATTAACACGAGCAGGGACGACGACGGTCGTTGGTTGTTTGGGGACTGATTCTATCTCCCGATCCATGGCAGCGCTTCTCGTAAAGGCCCAAGCTCTTGAAGATGAGGGAATTACCACGTTTGTCTATAGTGGTGCCTATCAAGTTCCGATGAGAACTTTGTTTCCAACTTTGGAGGAGGACCTGGTCTTCATTGACAAGGTCCTTGGAGCAGGTGAAATCGCGATATCGGATCATCGTTCGGCCCAACCTCAAATTGCTGAACTTGAGCGTATAGCGGCAGGCGCTCGAGTCGGAGGAATGCTTGGGGGAAAAGCAGGCGTGCTGCATCTCCATCTTGGAGAGGGTGAGCGAGGGTTACAACCCATATTGACAATTCTTGAGCAAACTGAGATTCCCATTACGCAATTTATGCCTACGCATATCAACCGAACACACTCTTTACTGGAACAAGGCATTGAATTTCTTAGTTCAGGAGGCCATATCGATCTCACTGCAGGGTGTGACGATTTCCCTACTGAACTAAGAGTGCCTGCAGTCCTCGCCATGCTGGATCATCGACAAATCCTTAATGATCGAGTGACCGTGACCTCGGATGGGAACGGAAGTATGCCTCAGTATAACGAAGTGGGTGTGTTGATTGGTATGGGAGTCGGATCGGTAGAAGTCCTGTGGCGTGATGTCAGAGAATCAATTATAAACCATGGCCTAGCCTTGGAGGTTGCTTTGCGCACGATTACCTCAAATGCAGCAAAGGTGCTCCATCTCACGAATAAAGGATCGATTCGCGTTGGTTACGATGCAGATCTCGTCTCCCTTGATGAAGCCTTACTGGTACAAAATGTCTGGGCCCTGGGTCAATGCATGGTACGAAATAAAGAACCAAAGGTTTGGGGAACTTTCGAAAAGAGACACTAAGGGTGGGATGAACCGATTGAACCAATTGAAGGATCGAAGGAGCTGGTTGTGACACAGTTACAACCAGCTCCTTCGAACGTTTCATAATATGTCGGCATACAACATATTATGAATTAAGTTTGTATCAAAGGGTGGATTGAAGTTGCTTAATAGATATGGTAGAATAATGTTAGTAGTAACTAACATATGTGTATGCTAATGCATGTATTAATGGGAGACGAATATGTGTACTATAAATACTGAAGACAAAATTTTAAATGCTTCCATTATTCTGTTCTCACAAAAAGGCTATAGCGCAGTTACCACTAAAGAAATCGCCAAAGAAGCAGGCGTCAGTGAAATGACATTGTTTAGACATTTTGAAAGCAAGCATAATTTGTTTGATAAAGCATTTGATAAATTTGTTTTTTCCCCGACCTTTATCGCTTTGTTAGAGGGGCTGGAATGGGATTTAGAGAAAGACTTAAACAAGATATGTTCTTCCTATCAAGATACATTATATAAAAACCAAAATATTATTTTAATGCACTTCAGAAATGAAGAACTAAATCCTGATTTTGATGCAACCTTATATAAATTTCCGAACGAGTTCAAAAAACTGTTATGCTACTATTTCGAAGAAATGAGAAATAGAGGGTCCATCAAAGAAAATCCTGAAACCTTGGCAATGAGCTTTTTAGCGACGAATTTTGGACTATTTATTACTTCCTTGATTATGAATAAAATGAGTATTGAAACTGACATTAAGGTTTGTATTGCAAGTTGTGTCAGTATTTTCTCCAAAGGAATTACTTGTTAAATTAAGTTTATTAAATGTTTCACAAGTGGAGGAAAAAAATGATTAGTGTTTTAAATATTGGACTAGATGTTGGTTCAACAACTGTTAAAATTATTGTTTTAGATACTGAGAAAAATATTGTTTATAGTAAATATCTGAGGCATTTTTCTAATATAAAAGATACGGTTGTTATGATGATTGAGGGTGCTAAAACCGCGATGGAAGGGCACTTATTGACCCTCATGGTAACGGGCTCTGGAGGGTTCAATATATCCCAAAAGCTGGGGGTTCCTTTTATCCAAGAGGTTATTGCTTGCACGAACGCCATTAAAATAGTTATTCCAGTGACAGATGTGGCCATCGAACTAGGTGGTGAGGACGCCAAAATAACCTTTTTTGGGGAATCCATTGAGCAGCGAATGAATGGAACCTGTGCCGGAGGTACCGGCGCATTTATTGATCAGATGGCTTCGTTGTTACAAACCGATGCCCCTGGTCTCAATGAACTCGCAATTGGCTATCAAAATATATATCCTATTGCCTCTAGGTGTGGCGTGTTTGCAAAAACCGATGTACAACCGTTGCTGAATGAAGGGGCGGCCAAAGAGGATATTGCTGTATCTGTTTTACAAGCCGTTGTTAATCAAACGATTACCGGTTTAGCCCAGGGTCGTCCGATCAGAGGGAACGTGGCGTTTCTGGGAGGCCCTCTGCATTTCATGTCGGAACTAAGACAACGCTTTATTCAAACACTTAATTTAGAGAAGAATAATGTGATATTTCCCGAGAATTCTCAATACTTTGTCGCGATCGGAGCCGCCTTATCCTCACGTGATAAGGTACCTTTTACACTAGAGTGTCTGTATGAAAGAACTCCGATGATTCATAACATCAATAATTCTGAGAGCGAGAAATTAGAAATTCTATTTAAGAACGAAGAAGAATATGATGAATTTAAAGAGAGGCATGCCACGCATAAGGTCAAGCGAGTGCCCCTTGAAAACTATAAGGGGAATGCGTATTTAGGCATTGATGCAGGATCGACAACCACTAAGATTGCGTTAGTCGATGAAGCGGGCAGCCTGTTGTACTCACACTATGGCAGTAACATGGGTAACCCTTTAGAGTCCACCATAGAAGCCTTGAAAAATTTATATAAACAACTCAATACTGCTACAACCATTGTTAATTCAGCCGTTACCGGGTATGGAGAGCATCTCATCAAAGCAGCCTTGAAAGTGGACATTGGAGAAGTAGAAACAGTCGCTCATTATACAGCTGCTAATTTTTTCCTGCCGGGTGTTGATTTTGTGTTAGATATTGGCGGGCAGGACATGAAAAGTTTAGTCATTCGTGATGGCGTGATTGAATCCATCACCTTAAATGAAGCATGCTCTTCAGGGTGTGGATCGTTTGTAGAAAACTTCGCAAATTCTCTTAACATGGACGTCAAAGAGTTCGCTAGAATGGCCCAGCGGTCAAAACACCCCGTTGATCTGGGGACCCGCTGCACAGTATTTATGAATTCTAGAGTCAAACAAGCGCAGAAGGAAGGCGCTGAAGTTAGCGATATTTCGGCGGGCATAGCGATTTCAGTGATTAAGAATGCTCTGTACAAAGTGATTCGTTTACGAACTACCGAGGAGCTGGGTAAAAATATTGTCGTTCAGGGTGGAACATTCTATAATGACGCCGTCCTTCGGGCACTTGAGCAAATAACGAAACAAGACGTCGTGAGACCTGATATAGCGGGCATCATGGGGGCGTTTGGTGCTGCTTTAATTGCTCAAGAACGTTATGAAATTGGGTATCAAACAAATCTCATGCAAGGGGACGCTCTTCTTAATTTTAAAACAGAAACCTCCATCAAACGCTGTGGATTATGTGGGAACAGTTGCTTAGTGAGTGTCAAGCATTTTTCAAGCGGAAGTGAGTTTATTTCAGGTAATCGATGTGAAAGAGGCGCAGGCAAAGACGCCGTAAAGAGTGAGATCCCCAATCTTTACGAATATAAGTACAAAAGAGTCTTCCAATACAAACCTTTAACCAAAGCGATGGCATCGAGGGGAACCCTTGGAATTCCTCGAGTTTTAAATATCTACGAGGACTATCCATTCTGGTTTACTTTCTTTACAGAACTGGGTTACCAAGTGATGATCTCTGGTCGATCGTCAAAAGAATTATACGAACTGGGTATGGATACAATTCCCTCGGAATCAGCCTGTTACCCAGCTAAGCTTGTCCATGGTCACATTGCTGATCTATTAAAAAAAGGGATCAATAAAATTTTTTATCCTTGCATTCCCAATGTTAAAACAGAGGATTTAGGGTCAGATAATAATTATAACTGTCCGGTTGTCACGTCTTATCCAGAGACTATTAACGCGAACATGGATTTATTAAGAGAGCCTAATGTAATATTTTATCATCCGTTCTTACCGATGGATATGCCAAATAGAATGGCGAAACGGCTGGCTGAGGAGTTACAGCCGGAAGGGATACCCAAGCAGGAGATCGCTACTGCTTTGGAAAAGGCCTATGCAGAACAAGCTAGGTATAAAGAAGACGTAAAAATTAAGGGAGAACAAACCCTACAATATATTAGGGAAAACAAACTAAGAGGAATTGTACTCGCAGGAAGACCCTATCATATTGATCCCGAAATAAACCACGGTATACCTGAGATGATAACGTCCTATGGGTTCGCCATTTTATCTGAAGACTCTATTCAGCATCTGGGCAAGGTTGAAAGGCCGTTACGGGTCGTCGATCAATGGGTATACCATTCTAGAACGTACGCTGCAGCTAGTTATGTTGCAGAGCTTAAAGATTTAGAATTAGTTCAGTTAAATTCGTTTGGCTGTGGCCTTGACGCAGTGACCACAGATCAAATTAAAGAGATACTTGATGCTTTTGGCAAAATATATACAGTGTTGAAAATTGATGAAATCAGTAATTTAGGTGCTGCAAGAATACGTTTGCGTTCCTTGATCGCGACAATTAACGAGCGAAACAAGAAAGACTTTACACCCAAAAAACTCTATGCTAAGCCACCTCAAATTAAATTTACCAAGGAAATGAAGAAAACACATACGATATTGGCACCTCAAATGTCACCGATTCATTTTCAGTTTTTTAAGCCTGGATTTAAGGATGCGGGGTATAATATTGAGTTTCTGCCCTCCGTTGACAAGTCTGCCATCGAAGAAGGATTAAGGTACGTGCATAACGATGCTTGTTACCCAGCCATTATTGTCATAGGCCAGTTAATGAAAGCGTTGAGATCAGGTCAGTACGATCTGAACAACACCTCGGTCATCATTACACAAACGGGTGGTGGATGCCGAGCCACTAATTATATAGCCTTCATCAGAAAGGCCCTCAAAGACGCCAATTTGGAACATGTTCCAGTAATTGCATTAAATTTGGGGAATTCATCTAACTTGGAGAGTAATCCCGGTTTCAAATTCACCATTCCGATGTTCAATAAACTCATGAGAGGGCTTATTTACGGGGACCTTCTCATGCGGGTACTTTATCGGGTGCGCCCTTATGAAAAAATCACGGGTTCCGCTAATCTCTTATATGATGCTTGGGTGACTCGGTGCCTAGAATCCTTACAGAAAGGAAGCAGAAAAGAGCACCTTGATAATATTCGTCATATTGTTGAGGACTTTGATAAGCTGGAAATCTACGAGGATTTGATCAAGCCAAAAGTTGGAGTGGTCGGTGAAATATTGGTTAAATTTCATCCTACCGCTAATAACAATATTGTCGAGTTGTTGGAGGCTGAAGGTGCTGAGGCCGTGGTTCCAGATCTTGCAGATTTCCTCTTATATGGTGCCTACGATAATCGCGTCAAGTATCAAAAGTTGTCGGGAAGTTTCTGGGGCATGGTGTCGGGTCATCTTTCAATCAATAGGATTGAATCCTATCGCAAGGAAATGAAGAGGGCTTTGCAAGCCAGTAAACGCTTTCACGCACCAAAACCCATCGAGGAGATCGCTAAATATGCTGAAAGGCACCTTTCTTTGGCCAATCAATCCGGAGAGGGCTGGTTCCTAACTGGAGAGATGATCGAGCTGATTCGAAGCGGTGTTCATAATATCGTCTGCTTACAACCGTTTGCCTGCTTACCCAATCATATAACGGGGAAGGGTATGTTCAGAGAGATTCGAAGATCCTATCCTTTGGCAAATCTTGTGCCCATTGACTATGATCCAGGCGCCAGTGAAGTGAATCAACTTAATCGCATCAAACTCATGCTTTCTGTGGCACTGGAAAATTTACAAAACAACATGGAGGGGACAACTGAGGCAAAGATCCCGATGAACGATGGTTTAGTGGATAATAATCTAGCAATGATGACGTTGGACCCTGAATTACGGGAATGTAAATTCGATTCATAGCAAGATGAAATGAAAGCATTATAAGAACAAAAGGCTCTAGCAGTTTACGCTAGAGCCTTTTGTTCGTGGAGGTATTCTATTTCGCATTGGCCTCATCGATCATCATCGATTCAGCTAATCGGAGAAGTAAATCTCGTTTTTCTGGCGATAACTTTTGGCTCGCTTTAGCAATGGCATTAATCTGAGGATCCATAAATAATCGATTAATATCCTCCTTCTCCTTTGGCTGAATTATAACTTGATCCTTTTGTTTGTTTTTCGTAAGCTTTTGCATGGCATGTTGATCATTTCCTACAATATCAAGCAATTCATAAACGGACATTGTTATTCCCTTTTTATCATTGGGTAAGAGGTTAAGAATTTCTGTATACTCTGGAAAATCATTCACATTCATCGATTTAAGGGCATTTTCTATGGCCTTCGTTTTTGAGTATTGATTATGAGAATATTCGTCATCATCTTCTGATTCTTCAAGGGTAACTACCATGGAAGAATCTTTCTTCAAGAAAGGTCTAAGTATATCGGGTAGTTCATCATCAGTAATAATATGCTGTTGAGGATCCTTAGTATTTCCCAATAAATAATCAGTTGAGACTCTAAAATGGTTTGCAATTTTTGTTAATGTGTTATAACTTGGTTTTCTGTCGTTTGTTTCATACATACCAATCATAGATGTAGAAACACCGATTTTCTCTGCCAATTGTTTCTGAGTCATGGCTTTGCGAGCTCTGAGTTTCTTAATTTTATCACCGATCATTATTTGTCACCTCTAGTTGTATTATACCCCTAGGTTGTGTTAATAATCAATATAACTATTAGTGACAATTTTAGCAAAAAAGTAGTGAGCATGAGCTGTTCTGAGGGATTAAGTGTATATATTATAACTATAAGTGGTATTTGCTATTGCGTTATACAACTTATGGTTGTAGAATAATTCCATAGGAGGTGACTAATAATAGCAAATGAAGAGACGCAATTAAGTCAACACGCAGTATTTATGACAGACAAATAGGTGGCTATTCATCTTAAAATTTGTTTTGGGATGATGAATTAGGTGGAAGCAGGCGCTAAATTACCTAGTCCAAAATTGGCAATTTAGGTGACTGAAAAAATGTTTAATTATAGTTTTTTTGTTTTTTTTTGCAATATAATACAACTAATAGTTGTAGTGGGGGAGTAGTGTACTTGTTGTAGTTGTATAATGTGTAAATATGAAGATGAGTCAGTAACTTAGATCAATTTTTGTTTCATTATTACTAATATATAGGTTCTGTTAAGGACATCGGTGGGACTAAATTCTTGCCGTTCTTGGTGGAGGAATTAGCGTTGATAAAGAGTAGGTGGGTAGATGGATAACTCAATACCAATTTGCAGAAGCATACTTAAACACTGGGTCTATATGGATGCAGAATATCTCAAGGTATGGTTAACAATGCTGAGTAGAGCTAGGTACATAACCCAACCAAAAACAGGCATATATGGGAAGGTTCTTTGCACCTTGAACTATGCAGAATTTATATTTGGGTATAAGGCATGGAGTGAAAACACTGGAATTTCTTATCAAAGACTTCGCGGCTTAATCGGTAAACTTCTGAAAGATAACATGATTGTTCTTAAGACACAAACAAATTAATTTACAGTATATGAGATCGTAAACTATGCAAAATTCAACAGTCAGCATAAACGCGAGTTAACCACCAATGGAGAAGCTGATTCTATCAAGTATCCTAAAATTAACACTCAACAAAGCCTTACGCCAATGAGCATGGAGGATAGTGCCAACAGTCAGTTAACAGCCATCCAACAGTCAATCAACAACTAGATAACAGTCGGAGTCACAACAAATGAAGAAGGTACTAAGAAGGTGAAGAATTCAAAGAAACTATCGAAGGATATATTTACATCTGACGAACTGGAAATCTTGGCACTTTGGAATGACGAGGAGATTATCAGGCACACAGAATCGGAACCGTTGAAAAAGGAAATAGCCAAAGCACTTAAAATAACAGGGAAGGAAAAAGTGATTCTAGCAATTACCCAATATTCGACGTTACTTCATGACTCCCAATTTTATTACTCCAATAGATTTACATTAATAAACTTCCTCAAGCAGAAAAATGGATGGTCGAATTTTCTGAGTGACGGTCAAATATGGGTAAATTATATAGAAGGAGGTAAAAACAAGAATGTGCGAAATCAAGGATATATTGGTGCGATTGCAAGTGGCGAGGCAGAAACAGATAAAGAGTGGCCTATCTCCAGCTCTACCACACGTGGACTGTGATATTTGCAACGACACAGGATTAGCTCTGGCATTGGACGATGTAAGTGGCGACTGGTTAGCAAAGGTTTGCGCATGCATGGAACAAACGTCTATTAACCGCATGTTTAAGAACTCGGGCATTGATCCAGAGCAACGAGGATGCACGATGAAGGATTACAGGATCACTCCAGAAAACAAAGAGTTATTTGACCAAGCTTCCAACTACATTGAGAACTTACTTGAAATATACAATGGTAATTCGTGTGGCAAAGGTCTGGCGCTCATGGGAACTGTGGGAATCGGAAAGACCATGCTGGCAACTATTATCGCCAATGAATTCATGAAACACAGAATCCCAGTTGCATATGTCATTACAGCAGATTTGATGGCAGAGCTGAGGCAATCGCAATTTGGGGAAGCAAGGGACCTGGAGGAACGGATCAAGCGGCTCGTAACGACTCCAGTTGTCTTCTTTGACGACATCGGCAAGGAGAAAGCAACCGAGTGGGTACAGGATCAATATTTCAGAATAGTCGATGGCCGTTATCGGAGTAAGCTAACCACGATTTTCACAACCAACTTAAGCTTTAGAGAACTTGGAGTCAGACTTGGTGATGCGGTAGTGTCGAGGTTATTCGAAATGACTAGGGATAGGCAAGTGATCACCAAGGCTAAGGATTATCGAAAGTTTGGGTAAACGATGGTAAAGGAGGAAAAGATGTGTTGTTAAGAAGATGTCCAATATACGGGCATCTTTTTCATGTCTATATGTAACATTGTGAGATCCTAGGCTTTTGCAGGATTTAATGTGCGTTAAACGTAAAGTCACCTCTTTTGGACGAAGGGACTTTATATCAAGATGAAAAAATGGGTTAGAGATAATAAAAAAATCATAAAGGTGAAATACCTGGTAGTATAAATTCTATAAAAGATTTAAAGTAACAATTACGTCTAAATAGACAATAGCATCGTCATAAGAACGCCGTGTTGTTAAAATATTTATGGGGTACACAATTGACTATTTATGCTTGTTCAAATTATTTCGTGTAGTGTGTTCTTTCAAAGACCTGACTCCCTGGACTACTTATCTTAATGTAGATTAGCGGGCTCAAAGCGCTAAATAAAGGTAAAATATTAATTTTGGCGAATGATTTAGAAGTGCCAATAAAATGTTGCCAATAATTTTCTGTCCAGAACGCTAAAAAAGGGGAAGATGGAGATTTAATTTGAAAAAGATTTATGAGTTCGTCATTCTAATTATTGTGATATCCCTATTGGGTGGGTGTGGAATACAAGGAACATCTAAAACTCCATCAGAAAACCAAGTTTTTTTAAATCAAGAATTCCACGTGTCATTGCAGTATCCTTCCACTTGGAAAGCGAATAATAATTATTCTCCAGCGAGGTATGAGGGAGATAATGGCTATTTCCAGATTTCAGCATTTGATGGGAAAGGTTGGAGCATAGATCAAGTGGCTGAATCTGATGCTAATCACTTATTAAAGCCATATGGAACAACACCATCTATCACAAAATTAGAGATTCAAGGGAAAGAAGTACGTTTGATAAAACCGTCAGAGGATCAACCAAAAGAAGAGAAACAAAAGGCTGAGTTAATAATCAAATACTCTAAACCAATACAAATTAATTCAGATGAATACTACTATTTTGTCTTGTGGTCGGATAAACAGCATATCGAGGAAATTGCCAAAACCATTAAGTTTATAGATTAGGCTATTAATGACCGTATTGCTTGCTCTTTAGCATGGGCATTATTAGCCCCCTTTTGCGTATCTGAGGCAAGTGGGGCAGAACTGGATTAGCTTTAATATTAAGGAGGCATAGTATATGACTGCCAGAGAAGAAACACTTAATTTAGCTCGACAAGTGCCGAGTAATGTTCTAGAGGTTTTACGATTAATATCTCCTACTATCATTAAAGATTACGATGGACCGAATCCTTACATGGTGGCCTATAAGATGGGCCTACTTGAAGATGAAATGTTCTTAGGAAATCTAATGATCGAAATCTATAAAATCAATAAAGATGCTGTGAATTGGTTAGTTGACGAAACTGGGCAGTTTGACGTTGATAAGTTAAAATTAGTTATTATTGCATTAGATTTAGAGCCAACAAATCCCGATGAATTAAAAATGTAGGGTTCAAGGGTGAAGTGTAAGGGTTGGGCAGGATCAACTTCAATACAAAGAAAGCTTAATTATTATAGCGGGGGTTTTTACGTCCTAAAAAGGGGCTGTCTCAAAATGACGTCTAAGGACGTTCATGGAAAGGCAGCTCCTTTTCCTATTTAATCGAGAATAAGCGCGTAAAGTCAACATGCACTATTGCTGATTTTACACTCTTAACTAATTTTG